>Ga0074193_1000048_pt1 | contig 216588 bp, 185 predicted proteins | sample EPASupsiteHSE605_FD_64523 | JGI IMG/M metagenome (GOLD analysis project Ga0074193, IMG submission 64523) | Bioremediated contaminated groundwater from EPA Superfund site, New Mexico - Sample HSE6-05 | ecosystem: Environmental > Aquatic > Deep subsurface > Groundwater > Contaminated ... | reverse complement strand
GGCCGCAACCTCCAGTGCCTGGATCAACAGTATCTTCCTGGTAATGAACCTCCTGATCCTGTTAAGGATCTTGATCTTCGCCTTCGAAATCGCTCGTTCGCGGTTCGAACAATGGCTTGTGGCAGCTTTCGGCGTCGCCAGAGAAGGCTGCTGGGCGATACGACTACTCTTCTCATTACGCACCCCGGGCAGAATAATGAGCGTAAGCTGAACTTACTGAGGAAACTCTATTTAGGAAAAACACTTTAATGTCAGCATCGAGCAGATCAGCGGAACCGGTGATACAAGACATTCTTTCTTCCAACAACCTGCCAACACTGCCTATTATTGCCACGAAATTGTTGGCGCTCATCGCCCAGGAAGAGACGACGCTCACCGACATTGCGAGCCTGGTCGCTCAGGACATGGCCCTTTCCACCAAGGTGTTACGAGTTGCCAATTCGTCCTTTTACAGTTTTCCTCAACAAATCTCGTCCATCAATCAAGCTGTTTCTATCTTGGGCATTAATGCGGTCCGCAGCCTTGTCCTCAGTTTTTCCTTTCTCGCCATGGGGAAAGGCAAACTTAATTCACTCTTCGATTTCGAACAATTCTGGGAACGCTCTCTTGTTGAAGCCGCCGCCGCCAAGTTAATTTTTGAACAGATAACCAATTCCGACGCGGGAGAAGCTTTTACCAGCGGTTTGCTCCAAAATATCGGTCAACTGGTGTTTGCCGCGACCCTTCCCCAGAAATACAATCAACTACTCGAACAAACTAAGACCCGTATGGCCGGTGCCAGCACCATGTTGGACGTTGAATTACGGAACCTGGAATTACAGATCTTCAGCACAACCCATGCTGAAGTAGGCTATGCAGTCGCCAAGGCATGGGGTCTCCCTGAAAATTTGCTCCTCCCGATCAGATACCACCATCTGCCCCAAGAGTTTACAGGCAGCAACCAGAAGCAGAAACAGACCATTAAAGCCACTTATTTAGCCAATCTCCTCGCTAATATTTTCTATTCCGATATCCCGGAACACTACCACAAGCAGTTCCGCACCGAAGCAAAACAGTTGCTCGGACTCAAGGTCATGGACGTCAATACCGTCTTGAAAATGATTGATACAGTCATTGATCAGTCTGCACAGTATTTTGGCATCAAAATCAATCCGGTGAAATCGGTGGCCGAAATACTCCAGGAAGCAAATCTCCGTCTCAGCCTGATCAATCTTTCTTACGAAGAGATGAATCGCGAACTAATCAAATCCAAGCTGGAGTTGGAGAAACTGACGGAGGAACTCGCCCAAAAGAACAAGCTCTTGGAAAATCTTGCCAACATCGACGGTCTCACTGAAATTAACAATCATCGTTTCTTTCAAAATTTTCTCGACTCTGAAATTAACCGATCCATACGTAACGACCGCACTCTCTCCCTGTTGCTGGCTGATATCGATCACTTTAAAAAATTCAACGACACCTATGGCCATCAAACTGGTGATTTTATCCTGAAGGAATTTTGTAGAATCACCAAGGAAGTTATCCGCGAGAACGACCTGATTGCCCGGTATGGTGGAGAAGAATTTGCCTTTGTCCTGCCCGAAACAACTCAGGAAGAAGCGCTGCTTGTTGCGGAAAAACTGCGCAAAACAACAGAAGATCATTTTTTCGACGACGGAGCCAATACCTATCAGGTGACAATCAGCATCGGCGTCGCCTGTGCCCGTCCCACTGGACGAGAATTCAATAAAAATGATTTCATTGGACTTGCCGATGAAGCCCTCTACGAGGCTAAAAATATTGGCCGTAATCGGATTTCCTTAAGCTCTTCCAAAAAGAAGAAGAACTGGTTTGGCTTCTGATCCGATTTGCGGATTGAACAATCAATTGGCAGTCAAGACCTTCTCTTGTATTGCTCCAGTGAAAGAGTACCTTTCCTTTTCCTGATTCCTGCTCCAGTTCAACAATCTATTTTTCCTACCGACTCCCAAGTCCCATTGCTGACTAGCGGTTGCATGAGTTGCCGGAGCATTCGTTCCCTTCTTTTCTTTCTGGAAAAACTTTCAAGAATCTATCAACAAAGATAGATTTTTTTGATAATAATAAGCGACTATCAATCCATCGTTTTTTCAATTAACAGTTCCACAGAATAATCAGATTCCTACACCTTGGTTTAAGGAGGCTTCATGAGACCACGACGATCCAATTTATCTGTACCTGGACATTTAAAAAAAATGCACGGTAAGGCGAGTGAAAGCAACGCTGATGTGATCATGCTTGATCTTGAGGACAGCGTCCCCGTTGAGGAAAAGGCGAACGCGCGTGATCAGGTCATTGATTCACTGCTGCATCTCAATTGGGAAAGGAAAACTGTAACCGTACGAATCAACGCCCTTGACACACCATTTGCCTATAAAGACCTTTTGGAAATTGCTGAAAATGCCGGCCATATTATCGATGCCGTCGTTATCCCCAAAGTCAGTCATCCGGGTGATATTTTTTTTGCGGACCGCATGCTCAGCGGCATTGAGATGGGAAAGGGCAGCTCGATGCTGATAGGTCTTGAAGCCTCAATTGAAACCGCCGAAGGTCTCCTGCATGCCACTAACATTATTCATGCGAGCAGACGTGTTAAGACCTTGGTTTTTGGCATCGCCGATTACTCAGCTTCCATCGGGGCCCGATTGGTTTCCATTTCTGGCCATGGGGAAAAAGAAGAAGACCTGTACCCTGGTCACCGTTGGCATTTTGCCATCAGCAACATGGTGATGCACGCCAAAGCCAATGGAGCCCTTGCCATTGATGCACCCTACGGTAATTTTAAGGATACCGAAGGATTACGACGATCGGCCGTAATGGCCTGCGCCTTGGGTTGCGATGGCAAATGGGCTATTCACCCTTCGCAGATCGACGTCATCAATGAGGTGTTCACACCATCGCAGGAAGAGATTGCACTGGCCGCAAAGGTAATCAAGGCTAATGCTCAAGCCCAGTCAGAAGGAAAAGGTGCTATAGCGGTGGAGGGCAGGATGGTCGATCAGGCGACGGTTCGTCTGGCCACCATCTTATGGGAGCAGGCGAAATACCTGCAATTGGTATAAAGGCACAAGGTTATTCAACAGAAGCTATCGCTCCTGCCCATGCATAAAAAAGGGGGTGCCAACTGATGGCACCCCCTTTTTTTATTGCTGGTTAAACGTGCTGTTTATCCAATGATCGCCAAAACGGTATCCTTGGCAACAGAGTCACCGGTACCGAAATTGAGGGCCTTGACTGTGCCATCGCAAGGCGAACCCAAAGAGTTCTCCATCTTCATGGCCTCAAGGATAACAACGGGATCGCCGACTTTCACGGTGTCGCCGACATTAACTACGTTCTTGATGATCATACCAGGCATCGGTGCCAGCAGGGGAGTTCCACCTTCGACAACCGGAGCCGGAGCAGCGGCCTTAGGAGCGGCGGCAGCGGCTGGTGCGGCTGCTGCTTTAGGAGCGGCAGCAGGAGCAGCGGCGGCAGGAGCAGCAGGACGCGGGGCAGCAGCCACCATCGGCTGGAAGTCACCGGTCGGATCAACTTCCACACTGAAATATTCGCTATCGACAAAGACGTTGAAAGTGCGAACATTGGCGGATTTCTCCGGGGCGGTCGCCTTGGGCTCGATAAGCTTACCTGCTTTTGCCTTGGCAACGAGCTCATCCCGTTTCTTGACATCGTCAAGGGTAATCGGCATAACTTCAGGCGGTGCCGGGGTCTTACCGTATTTCCACTCAAGGAACTTCTTCCCGGTGACCGGGTAGATCGCATAGAGTACCAGATCATCGATGTCCTTGGCGAGATCACCGATTTCTTTCTTCGCTTTCTCCAATTCGGGCTCAAGAACCTCTGCCGGACGGCAGGTGATCGGCTCCTCACCACGAGCATAACCCTTGAGTGCTTTCTTCTGAACTTCAGGATTGATCGGTACAGCCGTTTTACCGTACAGACCGTAGCACAAGTCTTTGACCTGGGCAGTGATCATCTTATAACGCTCTTCCGGGGTGTCGAACAGTACATTGTTGACGGTCTGGATACCAACGATCTGGCTGGTTGGGGTAACCAGTGGGATCTGACCAAGGTCTTTACGAACTTTCGGCAACTCCTTGTACACCTGATCAATCTTGTCGAGCGCATCCATCTCGCGCAACTGGTTGACCAAGTTGGAAAGCATGCCGCCCGGGGTCTGGTGGAGGAGCACGTTGATGTCGATGATCGAGCACTTGGAGTCATCCATGAGGTGCTTGTACTTCGGCATAACCTCTTTCTCGAGCACTTCGTTGATCGCAAACAGCTTCTTGATATCGAAACCGGTGTCGCGGTTGGTACCGAGCAGAGACATGACTAACGGCTCTATAGCAGGATGCGCGGTCCGATATGCATAGGGGGTCATGCAGGTATCGATGATATCGCAGCCAGCTTCAATGGCTTTCAGATGGCTCATCGAGGCCATGCCAGAAGTAAAATGGCTGTGCAGATGAATCGGGGTTTTGGTGACCTCTTTCAACGCTTTAACGATGGCATACGCATCGTAAGGCGCAATCAGGCCGGCCATATCCTTGATGCAGATGGAATCAGCACCCATATCGTCAAGCGCTTTGGCTCTGTCGACATAATATTTCAGATTATAGACGTCGCCGCCCAAACGCGGTTCGGTCAGGGAGTAGCAGATACAACCCTGGAAATGTTTACCGCTTTTCTTGATCTGTTTAACAACGGTCTCAAAGTTACGATAATCGTTCAATGCATCGAAGGTCCGGAACACATCCATACCGTTCTCGGCAGCGCGCTCAACAAAAGCAGTAGCCAGATCGTCGGCATAGTTGCGATATCCGACCAGGTTCTGCGCACGAAGCAGCATGGAAAACGGGGTTTTTTTGATGTAGCGTTTCAGGGTGCGGAGACGCTCCCACGGATCCTCATTGAGAAAACGGTGCATGGTGTCAAAGGTAGCGCCACCCCAGGTCTCGATGGCCCAAAAGCCGATCTCGTCCATCATTTCCGCTACCGGGATCATGTCTTCGGTACGCCCGCGGGTGGCAAACAGAGACTGATGCCCGTCACGAAGGCTCAAATCCATTATTTTGACCGGATTTGCTGCTGCAGGCCGGTCATTAGCGTAATTCATGGCGGTCATTGTTACTTGGTCGCTCATTTTCAATATCTCCCTGTTATACGTTGTCGTTGAACGTCAATTTGTCATAAAGCCATCAGAACGCTTTCATCTGAATGAGCCTGCGGAAATTCATAATATCCTGACGGCCGGCTAATGCCCATATACTTGCACCAGTTGCGACAGGTCTTGCGGCAGCCAACTGTGCCTGATAGGCGGCTTCCTCTTCCTGCTGCATATAGGCATTTACGGCTGCAAGGGCTGCAGCCATCTTTTTTTTCGCATCTGCCATAATGTCATCCTCTGAGTCTTGGCCGGATTCTTGCGAAACGCGGCACGTACATGAAAGTGCTTACAGCGGAATATTGCCGTGTTTTTTCATCGGGATAGTGTCACGTTTCCCTTGAATCGACTCAAACGCATTGATGATGCGAAAACGGGTTTCAGCCGGTTCAATAACATCGTCGATGTAACCACGCTCGGCGGCGCAATATGGATTCGAGAACTGCTCGTTGTACTCGTTTTCTTTCTCGACCAAAAAGGCCTTGGGATCGTCGGCTGCTTTGGCGCCCTTGGCATAGAGGACTTCAACAGCACCCTTGGAACCCATAACCGCGATCTCGCCGGTCGGCCAGGAGTAGTTGATATCGGTCCGCAGGTGCTTCGAGGACATAACGCAATACGCACCACCGTATGACTTACGGGTAATGACTGTTACTTTCGGCACGGTCGACTCAGCGTAGGCATACAACATTTTAGCGCCGTTGCGGATAACGCCACCGAACTCCTGATTGGTACCGGGCAGGAACCCAGGAACGTCAACAAAAGTAAGGATCGGGATATTGAAGCAGTCACAGAAACGAACAAACCTAGCGCCCTTGATCGAAGAATCGATATCAAGAACACCGGCATAGTAGGCAGGCTGATTGGCGACGATACCGATACTCCGGCCGCCGTAACGGGCAAAGCCGACGATGATATTTGGAGCAAAATTCTTTTTGATCTCAAAGAAAATGCCGTCATCAGCCGTCTCGGTGATGACCTTCTTCATATCATAAGCGGCATTAGGATTATCGGGTATGAGCTCGTTGAGCAGAAGAGATTTCCTGGTAATCGGATCGTCGCATGGAGCATCCGGAGGATTCTCCATGTTGTTTTGCGGCAAGTAGGAGAGGAGATCCTTGATGTACTGGATAGCATCGTCCTCGTTTTCAGCTGCATAGTCGGTAACACCACTCTTGGTGGTATGCATGACCGCACCACCCAAAGTTTCGGTGGTTACGTCCTCATGGCAGACGGTTTTAACAACTTTAGGGCCAGTGAGGAACATGTAGGACTGAATCTTGACCTGAATGATGAAGTCGGTCAGGGCGGGTGAATACACAGCACCACCGGCGCAAGGTCCGAAAATACCGGAGATTTGGGGCACAACACCAGACGATAAAACGTTTCGGGTGAAGATCTCGGTGTACCCAGCCAAGGCCTCAATACCTTCCTGGATACGGGCGCCGCCGGAGTCATTCAAGCCAATGACCGGCATGCCGTTTTTTACGCCCAAATCCATGACCTTACAAATTTTTTCAGCCAGGGTGCCGGAAAGAGATCCAGCCAAAACGGAGAAATCCTGTGCGTAGAGATACACTCCACGCCCATTTACCTTTCCGTACCCAGTGATGATACCATCACCGAGAAATTTGGTTTTCTCCATACCGAAATTGTAGCAGCGATGCAGTTTGAAGGCATCGTATTCTTCGAATGTACCAGGATCCAGCAGGGCATGGATGCGCTCACGAGCTGTTTTTTTTCCTTTTTCGTGAATCTTGTCTATTTTATCCTGACCACCACCCAACAAGGCCTTGGCCCTTTTCTGCTTCAACTGCTCTAATTTTTCCTTTGTACTCATGCTTTCTCCTTGCGTCAGAATTCAGTAAAGATTCCGTGCTCGATTATAAAAGCAGTGACTGTTCCGGATGGGGTACACCGGAAACAGTCACTCGATTGTTCAAATCATCCTTTAAAGACTTTTTTACAAAGCTCGCCCATCTTGCCAAGATTCTCGCAATGATGCACACCGCTTGCCTTCATAGCCGCAATCTTAGCCTCGGCAGTGCCTTTACCGCCACTGACGATGGCGCCGGCATGGCCCATACGACGGCCTGGAGGCGCGGTCAAACCGGCGATAAAACCGACAACCGGCTTTTTCATATTGGCCTTGATCCACTCGCAGGCATCCTCTTCGGCGTTACCACCGATCTCACCAATCATAATCACGGCCTTGGTGTCTGGATCAGCGTTGAACAATTTGAGACAATCGATAAAGTTGGTGCCGTTGATGGGATCACCACCGATACCGATAACGGTGGTCTGGCCGAATCCAACCTGGGTTAACTGATGAACAGCCTCGTAGGTGAGCGTTCCAGAGCGGGACACAACAGCCCAAGGTCCACCGGGTTTATGCATCGGTCCAGGCATGATGCCGATTTTACATTCGCCTGGTGTGATAATACCTGGGCAGTTCGGGCCGATCAGACGGGAACTTTTGGTGGCCAGATAATTTTTGACCCGCATCATGTCAAGAACCGGAACGCCTTCCGTGATGCAGACGATGACTTCAATGCCGGCATCAGCGGCTTCCATGATGGCATCAGCTGCAAAAGGCGGCGGGACCAAAATCATGGAGGCGTTACAGCCTGTTTTTTCGCGCGCATCTTTAACGGTGTTAAAAATGGGAACATCGTCCATCTTCTGACCACCCTTTCCCGGGGTGACGCCAGCGACCACATTGGTGCCGTAAGCGATGCAGGAGCGGGTATGGAATTGGCCTTCCTGACCAGTAATACCTTGTACGACTAAACGTGTATTTTTATCAACTAAAACGCTCATTATCTATTCCTCTATGGGTATAAGTTATTTTGCCTCTGAAATCTGAGTCTTCAATATCCAGCGGTCACTATTGGCGTTGCAAAACCTGTTTTCTCTTCCGCGCTGCCCGGTCATTTCTGTCCCAGGTCGGGAAATCAGCAAGAAACCGCCAATCAGAACTCATCTTTCATCAGGAAACGATCTTGGCCACTTTCTCAGCTGCATCAGCGAGATCTTTGGCATTGATCAGATCCAGCCCAGACTCAGCGAGGATTTTCCGCCCTTCATCAACATTAGTGCCTTCCATGCGGACAACAACAGGGACGGAGAGTTTGAGCTTGGTGGCAGCCTGGACAACCCCTTTCGCAAGGATATCACAACGAAGGATGCCGCCGAAGACGTTGATCAGGATACCCTTGACTGCGGGATCCTTCATGATGAGGCGAAAACCGTTTTCAATGGCTTCGGCGTTGGCTCCACCACCGACATCGAGGAAGTTCGCAGGGGAGGCACCGGCCATTTTAACGATATCCATGGTCGCCATGGCGAGACCCGCGCCGTTAACGATGTTACCAACGTTCCCTTCCAGGTTGATGTAGTTCAGACCATATTTAGCGGCTTCGGCCTCAACCGGATCTTCCTCGTCGATATCCCGCATTTCCTTGACATCAGGATGGCGGAACATGGCGTTGCCATCAATATCCATTTTTGCATCCAAGGCCAGGATGTCACCTTCAGCGGTAATGATCAGCGGATTGATCTCAACCATGGAGCAGTCGTAGGCAACAAACAGCTCATAGAGATTCTTAACCAAGGCAGACATCTTCTTCTGCAGATCCTTCTCGATCTCAAGGCCGAAACATATCTTGCGGGCATGGAACGGTTGAAATCCGGTGATCGGGCTGACATTGACGGTGATGATACGTTCGGGGGTTTTAGCGGCTACTTCCTCGATATCCATACCACCGTCCTGGCTGCAGATGATGGTAACGGTTGAGGTCTCGCGATCCGGGATGATACACAGATAGAGCTCTTTCTTGATGTTCAGCCCCTCTTCGACCAACACCTTGCGTACCAATTTGCCCTGAGCGCCGGTTTGCTTGGTGACAAGGGTCATGCCGATAATGGAGTCGGCAACAGGTTTTACGTCAGCTTTGGTCTTCGCCAGCTTGACACCACCGCCTTTGCCACGGCCACCAGCATGCACCTGGGCCTTGACAACGACCGGGTAGCCGAATTCTTCAGCAATTTTCCCTACCTCTTCTGCAGTAAAGGCGAGTTTCCCTTTAGGAGTAGGTACATTGTACTTTCGGAATAGTTCCTTGGCCTGATACTCATGAATTTTCATAGACGCATCCTTTTGCGGCAAACCTTACAGTGAAATGCAAGGCCGACCTGAGAAGTAAAATGTTAATTCAAATCCCTGTTAACAATTTGCAACTGCGTGGCGCTTCAGTCGGATACCCCTAATTTTGGATCAGCCTTGCGCAGAGCATGAAGAAATTCGCACAGCGGTCCTGATGGATACCGCCATGTGCCCTAGAGCTCCTGAACGCTTGCGCGCGACCTTCCCAAGAAGATGTTTCCTTCCTTCACACCACAAATTTTTTTATTAAAATGATGGTGGCAAAACCCAGCAAACGACCTGTTAAATGTTCAAAAAAATCATAAAACGAGGCTTTTCCAGATGCCAGAGAGGGGCAGTGTACTGCAGAAAAAACCGAACGCAGATAAAGACGCACGGCTCCCGAGTCAACATGTCCATGTAGGCCGCACGTTGCAATAGGATTCTTCCGTGAGCACCGCCTGCCGCTGCCATTTCCGAAAAAACCGTTGTATCCTCTGTCCACTGCAATTACGGCAGAGTGTTTTTCAAGTGACGATCAGAAGACGACCAAGTGAAGGGGGGAAAGAAATTTTCCGACTGGTCTGGCGAGGCGAGATGCAATGGGGCAATTTCGTACCTGCGGCTCAAACATCTGCCTCAGATACGCTCTAGAGGCCCTGAAAAAACGCCCTAAAACCATTCCGACAACAACCATTCTCTACGGCCACTTCCGAAAAAACCACTCAAAACTCCGGACTTATAACAAGACCGATGACCAAGAGTCAAGTGATAATTATAAAAAGCCGCCAGCAGGAACTGCTTGCCGAGCGGAACACATTGACTCCCGGAGGAAAACTAAAGCTGAAGAAAACAAGAGAGGAAAAGGCTGTTCCAACAGCTTAATGTTCATCCTTTTTTACCGGCAAAACAAAGCTGTTTACTGTGAGGACTACAAGGGAGAAAACGATAAACAGCACACGCTTATCGGCAGCGGTACATCCCAGGCTACTTTTTCTCTTTCCTTTTGGGATCTTTTTTCCGCTGCGAAATGTTGTCGATGGCGATCTCCAGATGATCGATCATGATTCCCGTATATTTTTGAATGTTATTAAGTATATACCCTCTCAAGACATGGAGTTCGCCGGTCAGGGTTTTACCGAAGGGCACATCGATAAAGAGGTCAATGCCGTAGCCGGACCGGCCCATCTTAACCTTGATTTTGCGCACTAGAATTTCACTGTCGTACTCGTCGATACAGTGCAGAATCATCTGGGTCAAGGCAGCCTCGGAAATAGTAACCGTTCCTCCTGGCCCCTTTTCGTGGTAGCTCGGCTGGACCACTGATTTCTCAAAAAAACGGGATCTGGTGACGCCGTCTTTGTCTTTACCGCCCTTGAAAAAGATGCGGATTGAATCGGAAAGAATCTGGGCATAATCCCTTTTCACCTCAATGGTCGGAACCGGGATAACGTGTTTCCCCTCTTCGAAGCGTGACTTGATCGCGTTTTCGATATCCTTCTGGCTGGCGATCTCCTCAATAGTGATGACCTGGCTGATGGGCGGCAGCTCCAGGGTCTCCGCCAGTCTCGCCACCATTTTCTCCGAAGTACCTAAGAGGAGAATTTTTTTGATCTTTTTTTCCTGAATCTTGCGCACCACGCTTTGCCGATGCTCGTCATCGGTAAACAAGGCGGTCTTGATGGCACTGATATAGTTTTTCTCCTGTTTGGCCGATTTACCCGCGAGAATGGTATTGTCGTAAATTAACAGACCGTCATCGACAATGTAGGGTACGCCAATCTTCTCAGCCAATAACTTGGCGCGAAAACTCTTGCCGGTGCCGCTCTTGCCCACCAGGGCATAGACATGCATGCCCTGCAACCGCCCCTTGATCCGGCTGTAAAATTGATAGATCTCCTTGCCCGTAAGGTAGATCCATTGATGATCCTTACCGCTTTTTTCCGTGGAGGTTGTCATGCAGCGTAGCGAAAAATCCTTTTAAATCCGAAGAAATGAAACCTGGGCGCCCTCAGGGGAATGGCAGAAAAAAACAACCACCGACTTCGAACGATGCGGCTGGCCGGCCGGTATTCCTTATGTGCCCTGGCACCTTACTCCATCCACCAGGTGTCAAGCCATTGCTCATAGCTGTAATAGAGCGGCAGCGTCTCGGGATGCTTGAGTTTCGCGGCATACGCCAGGCGGTGATTGGCCAGATACCAATTAGGAACAACATAATAACCATGCCAGAGAACCCTGTCCAGCGCGCGGCAGGCCGTGGTCAACTGCTCCTGGGTCTCGGCATAGATGATGGCGTCGACCAGCTTATCCACCACCGGTTCCTTGATCCCAACCAGATTTTTCGAACCTTTCCGATCAGCGGCCGCACTTGTCCAGTAATCGCGCTGTTCGTTGCCCGGAGACTGCGACTGGCCATAGGTGGTGACCACCATGTCGAAATCGAAATTCTTGATCCGATCGGCATAGAGGGCCGGGTCGATGGTCCGATAGGTCACCTCGACTCCTAGTTTATTGAGATTGGCTGCATAGGGAGCAATCACCCGCTCAAAAGAGGCATCGGCAAGCAGGATTTCGAAGCGAAACCGCTCCCCCTTGCCATTCACCAGCACCCCCTTGTCTATGGTCCATCCGGCTTGTTCCAGCAAGGCCTTTGCCTCCTGCATGTTGCCACGCAGGCTGGCCGGCGGATCAGTCGATGGCGGCTTCAGCGGCTGGGTAAAAACCTCGGGCGGCAGCTGATGGCGAAACGGCTCCAGCAATTGCAATTCGTTAGCCTCGGGCAAACCTTTGGCCGCGTAGTTGGAGTTGGAAAAATAGGAGGAGCTGCGGCTGTACTGGGAGAAAAAGAGGGTTTTATTGGTCCATTCGAAATCAAAGGCCAAGCCAAGAGCCCTGCGCACCCGCCGGTCGCCGAACAATGGCTTTCTGGTGTTGAATACAAATCCCTGCATGCCCGCGTTGTTCTTGTGAGGGAAAGTCTGCTTGACCAGTTCACCAGCCTCAAAACGGCGACCGGTCAGATCCCGGCTCCACTGTTTGGCTATGTTGACCATCATAAAATCAAACTCGCCAGCCTTGAAGGCCTCGAGACTGACAACCGGGTCTTTGAAATACTTGATGACAATGGTCTCGAAGTTGAACATCCCCCTGCGCACCGCCAAGTCTCGGGCCCAATAATCGGGGTTCTTTTTATAAGTGATCGATTTACCGGGAAGCACCTCAACCACCCGATACGGGCCGGTACCCACGGGCACGGTCATGGCACCCTTGCCATCGATGGGATTAAAGGGATTTTCCGCATAAAAACGCTTGTTCAGCACCGGCAGCTGAGTCGCGATCATATGCAACTCCCGGTTAGGCCGGGCGAAATGAAAGCGGATTTTTTGTGTATCCAGGATCTCAGCACCCTCGATGTCATGAAAATACATCTGATAAAAGGGATGGGCCTGCTCGCTCTTGAGGGTGTCCAGGGAGAATTTGACATCCTCGACCGTCACCGGCGTGCCATCGGAAAAGCGGGCCTTGGGATTAAGGGTGAAGGTGACTGATTTTTTATCCTTGGCCAGTTCGATATCCGAAGCGATCAGACCATACTCGGCGAATGGCTCGTCCAGACTCGGTATCGCAAGGGTCTCGAAGATGTAGGGCGAAAGTCCCTGGGGCGCGGCCCCTTTGAGGGTAAAAGGGTTCATTTTCTCGAAACTGCCGAGATCGTGGAGCACGAGGGTGCCGCCGCTCCGTGCCTGGGGCGAGGTATAGTCGAACCGTTCGAACCCTTTGGGGTATTTTAAATTGCCGTCAATGCTGATCCCGTGGGCGGCATGAGAACCCACCGGCAGGCAGGAAAGAAGCAGACAAACGAGAGTGACACATCGTGCCAGGAGCGTGCAGGTCATATTTTCGCTCTTCGGGTGGTAGAGAATGGAGATAGAGCCCCAGACATACTGGGCTACCGGCGCAAACCGCGTCAGTATACGCAATCGATCCAATTCTGTACAGTTGTTCTGTGCCGCCCGACCGCCGGCTGCCTCCAGCCACTCTGGAAAAAAATTGACGAACTCGATTGCCGGGTGTAATGAATCGATGCCATTCTCATGACCGGAAAAGCCGCCTTTCAGGGGCTTGCCTTTCCATTTTCCCTTTTCACCATCTGGAGTTGCACAATGGGACAGACCATCACTGAAAAAATCTTTGCGGCCCACCTGCGGGACACCCCGACACCGGGCAATATGGTGCTCGATATCGATGTCATCATGTGCCACGAAATCACCACTCCCATTGCGATCATGGACCTCATGGAAAAAGGGATGGACCGGGTCTGCGATCCCGCCCGGATCAAGGCGGTCATCGATCATGTCACCCCCCCCAAGGACTCCAAGACCGCCGCTCAAGCGAAGATCATGCGCGACTGGGCCCGACGGCACAACATCAAGGACTTTTTCGACATCGGCCGTAACGGCGTCTGCCATGCCCTGTTCCCGGAAAAGGGCTTCATCCGCCCGGGCAACACCGTCATCATGGGCGATTCCCACACCTGTACCCACGGGGCGTTCGGCGCTTTTGCCGCCGGCGTCGGCACCACCGACCTGGAAGTGGGCATATTGAAAGGGGTCTGCGCCTTCCGGACCCCTAAATCCCTGAAGATCGAGGTCGTCGGCACCTTGCCCAAAGGGGTGGTCGCAAAAGACATCATCCTCAATATCATCAAGCAGCTGACGGTCAACGGCGGCACTGACATGGTGATCGAATTCACCGGCCCGGTGATCGATGCCATGAACATGTCGTCACGGATGACCCTGTGCAACATGGCGGTCGAGGCCGGGGCCACCTCCGGCGTCTGCCAGCCGGATCTGGTCACCGCCCAATATCTCTGGCCTTTCATCAAGGACCAATACCCGAGCCCGGAACAGGCGGCAGAATCCTTTGCCCGCTGGCGCTCCGATGCCGACGCCCACTACGAGCGCGTGTTGACGCTCGATGTCAGCACCCTGACACCGCAGGTTACCTATGGCTTCAAACCGGACTTGGTCAAGGATATCAATGAACTGGAGGGGACCAAGGTCGATCAGGTCTACATCGGGAGTTGCACCAACGGCCGCATCGAGGATATCCGCGAGGCCGCCGCCATCATCAAGGGCAAGACCATTGCCGAATCGGTGCGCGGCATCCTGGTGCCGGCCACCCCGGCCATCTACTCGCAGGCCCTGGACGAAGGATTGCTCAAGATCTTCATGGACAGCGGCTTCTGCGTGCTCAACCCGACCTGTGGGGCCTGTCTGGGCATGAGCAGCGGCGTGTTGGCCGAAGGCGAAGTCTGCGCCTCAACCACCAACCGCAACTTCAATGGCCGCATGGGCAAGGGCGGCATGGTGCATTTGATGAGCCCGGCCAGCGCCGCCGCCGCCGCCATCACCGGCGTTATCACCGACCCCCGCCGTTTTCTGGATTGAAACCGGCCCGGTGCAATCAGTCAAATATCCATGCTGTCCTTTCGAGGAGCAGAGCGACGCGAAATCTCCACGCACCATGAGATTGCTCACTGCGTTCGAAAGGACAAATAACGAGAGCCATTACTTTTGGCGGCATGCACTGCCTTGAACCCGAGGAAGGAACCCCTATGAAACAGTTTGGTGGCCCCGCGGCCTTTATCGATAGAAACGACATCAATACCGACGAAATCATCCCGGCCAAGTACCTGACCGAAATCACCAAGAAGGCTCTGGCCCCGCACCTGCTCGAGGATCTGCGTCTGGAAGATCAACCGTTCGACCCGCACTCAAAGGAGATGCAGGCGGCCAAGGTGCTGATCACCCGTTCCAACTTCGGCTGCGGTTCCTCCCGCGAGCATGCGGTCTGGGCGCTGGAGGTCAACGATATCAATGTGGTCATCGGCGAGAGCTTTGCCCGTATCTTCCGCCAGAACATGTTCAACTGCGGCATCCTGGCGGTGGAACTGAGCAAGGGTGATCTGGACCGGTTGTTTGCCCTGAAAGGCCAGGTCATGGTAGAGGTAGACCTGGAAGGCGAGAAATTGACCGCCACCAGTGGTGATGCAAAGGTTGAGTGCGCCTTCAGCCTCAATCCCTTCGATAAGAAGCTGATCGGCGCCGGCGGCTGGCTCGCCTTTGCCGATGCGAATTATTAAGGTTGTATAGCGTTGACGGTGGGCACGACTGCGTGCCCACCCACTCAAGGGGTGGCAGGGATGAAGTCTGTTGACTGCGCAAAACTGGGACCAGCGGATCTAGAAAAAAAGCTGGCAAAGCCCTTTTCGGTGACCGTTGGCAAACTGACATAGCCCGCGTCCTTCGTCTCTCCGATGCACGGAGGGTCAGGCAATGGATGGCTGGAGAGCGCAAAATCCCGGTCGGAATATGGTCTGACGTGTGCGGCCTGCTCCGACAGCGTCAAATATCCATCGGCAAGGTGCTCGGCGAGATCTCGATCGGCATCGAGGTCAAGCCATGAGTCCGGGTGGGCACGGCGGTATCGTGCCCACCCTACGAAAAAACAAAATTCGACACCACACCCGATGATTCCACCTGAAATCGAAATCCATATCCGTAAGGATGCCTTTGCCAACTGGCTCGGTGCCACCATCGAGGTCATCGAACCGGGCTACAGCCGGGTGTCGCTGGTGGTGACCGCATCGATGCTTAATTTCCACGGCATGACCCATGGCGGCCTGGTGTTTGCACTCGGCGACATCGCCTTCGCGGCGGCGAGCAATTCGCACGGGCAGACCGCGCTGGCCCTCAATGTGGCGGTCAGCTTTCTCCGGCCCACCTTTGTTGGCGATCAGCTCGTGGCCGAGGCGAAGGAGGTCCAGCTGGGTGGCGCCACCGCCCTCTACGATATTGTGGTCACCGAACAGAATAGCCAAAAACTGGTCGCCAAAAGCCAGGCCACGGTCTATCGTAAACGAGAATCCTTTATTTGATCGACCACCCGCAAGGTGGCGACCGTTTCCGCCCAAACGTTCCACCCGAACGACCCGTTTTTCTGCTGTAGGAGAATCCCATGGAAAACGCATTTTCAGACCGCATCACCGATGTTCCCAAATCCTTTATCCGGGAAATCCTTAAAGTCACCATCGACTCCTCGATCATCTCCTTTGCCGGCGGTCTGCCCAACCGGTTGTTCTTTCCAGTCAAGGCCCTGCAGAAGGCCGCCCATGACGTTTTCGAGGAGGCTGGCACCGAGGTCCTCCAGTACGCCAATTCCGAAGGCTACCTGGGACTGCGCCAGTTTATCGCCGATCGGTACCGGCAGCAGGAGGGGCTGGACATCCCGGTGGAAGATATCCTCATTACCACCGGTTCACAGCAGGGACTCGACCTTCTCGGCAAAACCTTTCTCAACGAGGGTGACGACCTGATCATCGAAGAACCCGGATATCTCGGGGCCATCCAGGCCTTTGCCATGTACCGGCCCCGCTTTCACCCGGTGCCGGTGCGCGAGGGTGGCATGGACACTGCAGCGCTGGCACGGGTGCTCCAGCAGCGGCAGCCGAAACTGCTCTACACCGTAACCAATTTCCAGAACCCCAGCGGCATCAGTTACACGGACGAGAACAGGGGGGCCGTGGCCCACCTGGTGCGCGGATCGTCCTGCCTGATCATTCAGGACGATCCGTATGGCGATCTGCGCTTTTCCGGAACCCGCAAGGTTTCCTTCAAGCAGCTCCTGCCAGCAAATACGGTCCTGCTCGGCTCGTTTTCGAAGACCGTGGCCCCAGGACTGCGCCTGGGTTGGTTGGTAGCGCCTCCGTCGATTATGGACAAGCTGGTGATCGCCAAGCAAGCCGCGGACCTGCACACCGACTACCTGGCGCAACGCATCCTCTACCGCTATCTCTGCGATAACGACATCGATGCCCATATCGCCACCATCATCCACCAGTACGGCAAACAAAAGGAGGCGATGATCAGCTCTATTCAAACATATTTCCCGGCCGGGATTCGCTTCACCAACCCCGAGGGCGGAATGTTTCTCTGGGTGACCCTGCCCGAGGGTATGTCGTCGATGACCCTGTTCGAGGCGGCGATCAAAAAAAAGGTGGCCTTTGTCCCGGGGACGCCCTTCTATGTGGACCGCAAGGACAGCAACACCCTGCGCCTCAACTTCTCCTGCTCGGACGAGTCGACCATCGTCGAGGGGATACGACGTTTGGGCGATTCCATTAAAGAGCTCTTTTAATCATCGGAGGTATCCAAATGAATACAGTGAAAAAATTAACCTTTGCCTTCACCGCCCTCGCCCTCTGTTCCATGGTTCTGTGCGGTTGTTCGGAAGATCAGAACAAAAAAGAGGGAAAAAAGACCGTGACCGTGCAGGAGCAGATGGGCAAAGATGCCGCCCAAACCCTGCAAAAACCGATGGATGAGGCCCGCAAAACGGCGGCGCAAGCAGAGGCAAAGACTGATCAGGCCTTGAAAGACGGCACCGACGGGGCAAAAAAAGGGGCCCAGGAAACAAGTCCTGCGCCCAAAGCTGCCGAAGGCAAGGAAAAGAAAAAACTGGAAGGATGCTGAGTACGGCAACAGCCTCGAGTCCGCTTCTCCAGTTTCAAAAAACTACCGTTGCATCAACCTGACAATCTTCTCCTACAAACCGACCGTTGCCAAGGCCTTGACCGCCTTTTCCTGCTCGGGAGTCAAGGCCTTGGGAATTTGGACCGCTATCTTCACCAGCAAATCGCCGCGATGACCGATGGGACCGGCGGGCAGCCCGTGCCCCTTGATCCGGAGCTTGGCCTCCTGCTGCACACCGGGCGGCACCTTGACATTGAACTTCTTGCCGTCGAGGGTGGTCACTTCCAAAGTGGTGCCAAGACAGGTCGCGCTGAAGGGAATGCGATGTTCAACTACCAGATCGTCGTCCACCCGCTGGAACACCGGGTGCGCGGCCACCTGCACCTTTAAATACAGATCTCCGGCCGGGCCTCCGGACGAGGAGTGCCCGCCCTTACCGCTCAAGCGCAGCCGCTTGCCGTCTTCAATCCCCTTGGGAATCTTGACCGAGACATTCTGCGTCTGCCCGTTCTGCCGCAAACTGACGGTCTTCTCCGTCCCGTGCAGCACATCCTCCAGGGTAACGTTCATCTCATAGGTGAGATCGTTGCCCTTCACCGGCTGCGTGCCGCAGCCGCCGCCACACCCGCCCCGCCCGGCCTGGCTAAAAATATTGTCAAAGGGCGATCCTCCGCCGGTGGAACGAAAACCGCTGGTATGAAACCCGCCCGTCCCACGAAAGCCATCGCCAAAACCGAACTGGCGGAGGATGTCGTTGAGATCGAAATTGCGAAAGATATCTTCCTGGGAATAGCGCTGGCGAAAACCGTCCGAACCGAAGGTATCGTATTGCTGCCGCTTTTCCGTGTCGGAAAGCACGGCATAGGCCTCGCTGATCTTCTTGAATTTTTCCTCAGCCTCCTTGTTGTCCGGGTTTTTATCCGGATGGTATTTGAGGGCCAGTTTACGGTAGGCTTTCTTGATCTCGTCGGCGGTGGCGGTTTTGGCAACGCCGAGGACTTGATAGTACTCCATAATGCTCTTTCACAAAAAAATGGTTACTGGAAGGGAAACGCTGGTGCTGAGGACTATAAGATCAAAGTTGGCATTGTCTATTGATCCCGGGTCAACAGTGGTCATTTTTCCGGCTTGAAGCCGGGGTTGACGCTGGCAGTTTGCCGGGTGGATGCGGATGGAAGGGCAAATTGCCGCTTGAGCCGTTCAAGCACGGCGGCACGGTTGTTTGTTTGCTGGTTCAGGAGGATGACGAAGGCCTGACCGTCAGGCAGATAGCCGGCCAAATTATACACCCCGGTGAGGGTGCCGGTTTTGATGGTCACACCACGTTCCTTTTTCAGCAGTTCGGCTTGGGGACGGAAGCGCGTCAGCAACTGGAGCATGGCCCGGACGGTGACGCGGTTGTCCCGCGACAGCCCGGCGCCCTCCACCTGGACAATACGCTCGGCGGTTGTGTTGCCCAGTTGCAACGCCAGTTCCCGGTGCACCGCCTGCTCGGCCTTCTTCCAGGTAGCGGGATAGCCGAATTGCTTGGTGCCGCAGGCAAGAAAAACCAAATTCGCCATGAAATTGGAGGAATAATGCAGGATGGACCGGCTGATGGCGGTCAGTGTCTGCGCGCTGCGGTGAGTGTACAGGAGCGCCGCCCCTTGGGCAGGCGCTGAACGGATGCCGCCGAGCGCAGCCACCGGTATGCCGCCCTGCTGCAACAGAGCCCGGAAAAGTTCTCCGGCATATTGCGCCATACGGACATCGGCGTTGCAGCCTTGGGCACAGATGTTCACCCGCGAGCGGCCGATCGGCTGCTTGCCGCCTAGCTCCTGCATGATCGGCAGGGTCGGGGTCTGCGACTCATCGGAGACAATTTGGCCAGTCCTGTCTTTCCTGATCGGCACGGAGTTGAAATTAACCGACAACGGGCCGACCGGGGCGTCGTAGGGGTTGTCGCTGTCCTCCTGGCCGGGCACCTGGGCAATGAGGGCAAAAGCGGAAGTATCGACATACAAGGTCTGTACTTGACGCAAACCCTTGTGCCGCAATTGCTCAACAATAGCGATGATTTCTTCGGAGAACAGGGTGGGGTCGCCAAAACCCTTGATGGTGAGATTGTCGTGGCTGTCGAGATAGAACTCGGTCGGGAAGCGGTAGTCCGGCCCAAGGATGTGCAACGCCGCCGAAACAGTGGCGATCTTGAGGACGCTGGCCGGGACCAGAGACTGGTCGGGATTACAGGAATCAACAACCTGGCCGCCGGCAGCGGCAACTCCGTAGGCGCCTTGGGCGGCCAGGTCGGCAATGGCGCGGCAGGTTGCGTGTCCAACCCGCCGCTCAACGGCAAACAGCAGCGGCACGAGCAGGAGCAACCAGAGGAGGAGTCGGCAACTCCTCCTCGTTTGCCCTGCCTTGACCCTTCCCGTCTCAACCAACTTTGGGCAGACGGGCAAGCGAGGCATCTATCTGATCCTGCGGATAGGCATAATCACTAAGTTTACCACTCAGATAGTTGTCATACGACGGCATGTCGATCAGACCGGTGCCGGAAAAATTAAAGAGAATGGTTTTGGGCTCTTTGGGGTCCTTCATGGCCTCAATGATCGCTCCGCGGATGGCATGGGTGGTTTCCGGGGCGGGAATGATGCCTTCGGTTCGCGCAAAGAGAATACCTGCCTCGAAACACTCCATCTGATGCACCGCTTTGGGGGTGACGATGCCATCACGAACCAGAGCCGAGATAATCGGTGCCATGCCGTGGTAGCGCAGACCTCCGGCATGAATGCCGGGCGGGACAAAATCGTGACCGAGGGTGTACATGTAGAGCAGCGGGGTCATCATGGCCACGTCGCCGCAATCATAGGCCAGCTTGCCGCCGGTCATCGAGGGGCAGGAAGCGGGTTCATAGCCGATGAACTCAATTTTCTTGCCATCGAGATAGTCGGGAACAAAGGGAGCCACCAACCCGGCGAAGTTGGAACCGCCGCCGCAGCAGCCGATGACCACATCGGGATATTCTCCGGCGATCTCCATCTGCTTCTTGGCTTCGAGACCGATGATCGATTGGTGCAATACCACGTGGTTGAGCACGGAACCCAGGGCGTAGTTGGTGTCGTCCCGGCTGGAGGCGTCCTCCAATGCCTCTGAGATAGCCATTCCCAGCGCTCCGGGGGTGTTGGGATCACGGGCGAGGATCTCGCGGCCGGTCTTGGTATCCATGCTCGGACTGGCGACGACCTCACCGCCGTAGGCCTGCATGATGAATTTGCGGTACGGCTTCTGGTCGTAGGAAATCCGGACCATATAGACCTTGCACTCCAAGCCGAACTTGGAGGTGGCGAGGGCCAGGGCCGAACCCCACTGACCGGCGCCGGTTTCCGTGGTCAGCCGTTTAACGCCTTCACGCTTGTTGTAATAGGCCTGGGGCACGGCGGAGTTGGGTTTATGGCTGCCCACGGGACTGAGCCCTTCATTTTTAAAGAAGATCTTCGCCCTGGTGCCCAGGGCCTCTTCCAGCTTGGTGGCCCGAACCAGGGGGGAAGGCCGCCAGATCTTGTAGACTTCCATCACTTCCTGCGGAATCTCGATGAACCGTTCCTGGCTCATCTCCTGCTCAAGCAGGCCCATGGGGAAAACAGCGGCCAACTTTTCCGGGCCAATCGGCTGGAGGGTTTCCGGATCGAGCGGCGGCTGCAGACCACCCGGGATATCGGGGACGACATTGTACCAGCTTGTCGGCATCTCATCTTCACGCAGAACTATCTTCTTCATACTTTCTCCTTTCTTGGCAAATGGTTAAAGAGGCAACCGCGTTGAGCTGGGCAAACTCCGGCGCCCTTGCAATCGTCAGCACCTGATCTCTCCGGAATCATGCTTCCGCCGGACAAGCATCAGTCGGCATTATCTACAGTAATCCTGCAAAATTCTCAAGATGGGGTTGCCATTTCCTTGACGCCGGTCTTCATTATCCGGACCAGCAGAGCCTCGCGCTCTGTAAAACCGAGCACCTTTCCGAGGATCTCGCGAGGATTGCTGCCCGGCTGCGCCTGATGCCCGAGCAGATCCAGCCGGATGAGCCCGTCATCGTACTCCAGATTGGTCACCAGAGGCCGCAGGTCGAGTTCCTTATGCCGGTTCTTGCGGAACCGGTCGATGACAAAGGAATCCCGGCTGAGAAAAGCTGCTATTTTCTCCGAAAGATCATCCGGGTACGCTTGGGCCTGGATCACATAGCTGGTGACGCTGCTCATCATAACGGTGCGCGGCGACAGCGTTACCCCGGTCACCCGGATGGCCTCGGGCATCTGGCTGTTGAGCAAGGCAACAGTCTCTTCCATGGAGGACAACGGCCGGGCCAATTCCATGTCAAAGTACTCTGCCAGGCTCTCGACACCCACCGGCAAAGCCTGGCTGAAAGAAACGCGGGGCGTGGGATTGAAACCGCTGGAGAAGAGCAGCGGTAGGCCAGCCCGCTGCAGGACGCGGAACACCAGTTGCAGCAGCTCCAGATGGCCGAAAAAACGGCTATCGCCCAGACGCGAATACCGGACCCGGTAGACATGCCCCTGCTGCGGTGGTTTTTTTTCGGCAGGCATCGATCCCGCAGGTCGCGGCACGCTCGGAGCGGGCCGCTCATGCACCACTGGCCGAATGGTTTTAAAATCGCAGAGGCCACAGCCTTGGCAGCCCTGGTTGCGGCAATCAGGGGTGTACTGCTGTTGCAATGCCTTGGCATATTCAGCTTCCAAGAAGGAACGGTCCACGCCGCTGTGCAGGTGGTCCCAGGGCAACACCTCTCCCACTTCCCGCCGCCGGAGATAGTCCTCCAGATCGAGCTCGCACGCGGCAGCGGCTTGGCGCCATTGCGCCAGGTCAAAATGTTCAGACCAGCTGTCCAAACGCGCTCCGCCGTTCCAGGCGGTTTCGAGCAACCGGGCCAGCCTGCGATCGCCTCGGGAAAAGACGCCCTCAAGCAGCGACTGTTCCGGATCGTGCCATTTAATTTTAAATCCCTGGCGGGGCAGCATTTGTTTGAGCCGATTGATCCGCCGCTTCGATTCCTCCAGACTGATCTGCGGTTCCCACTGGAAAGGCGTATGTGGCTTGGGGATGAACGTGGCCACGCCCAGATTGATCTGCACCGGCCGCCCCTTGCCCTGCCCGCCGCACCGGCGGGCCTTCTTCGCCAAATCGATGATCGCCTCGACATCAGCCTCGGTTTCGGTCGGCAGCCCAACCATGAAATAGAGCTTGATCAGCTTCCACCCCAGACGAAAGGCGTCACCGCAGGTGGCGAGCAGATCCTCCTCGGTGATGCCCTTGTTGATCACCTGCCGCAGTCGATCGGTTCCAGCCTCTGGCGCGATGGTGAAACCGGTTTTTCTGACACGTTTGATCTGTCCCATGATCTCGGGTGTCAAAGTCCCGACTCGCATCGACGGCATGGACACGGACACAAAATCATCGGCAAAGCGATCCATAAGCGCACCCATCAGCTCGCCCAGGCAGGAAAAATCCCCGGTGGACAGCGAAAGCAGAGCGAGCTCCTCAAAACCGGAATGGGCAATCCCCTGACTGGCCAACTCCATGACCTCCTCCAGGGTTCGCTCCCGGACCGGGCGGTAGGTGATGCCGGCTTGACAGAAGCGGCATCCCCGGGTACAGCCCCGGGCAATTTCCACTCCGAGACGGTCGTGCACCGGCGCAACGATCGGCACCAGGGGATAGTGCAGATAGGGAGCGGCACGCAGTTCCGGCAGCACCCTCTTCCGAACCACGAGGTATTCGGGTGACAGGGCATCGATGGCGCTGAGTCGTCCGTGCTCGTATCGGGGTTGGAAAAAGGAGGGTACATAGATCCCTGGAATCTGGGCCAGGTGCTTGAGAACCGCCGCCCTGCCCCACTGTTCGTTCTTGGCGCGCAAGAGCAGCTCAGCGATTTCAACAATAATTTCCTCACCGTCGCCCAGCACGATGGCATCGAAAAAATCGGCCACCGGTTCGGGATTGAGCGAGCAGGAACCGCCGCCCAGCACCAGGGGATGGTCTTCGGTGCGCGCCTCGGCCCGCAGGGGGAGACCGGCCAGATCAAGCACGGTGAGAATATTGGTGTAGCACAGTTCATACGGCAAGGTAATGCCAAGCATATCGTAGGCGGCCAGGCTGACCTTGGCCTCCAGGGAAAATAGCGGCAATTCTTGAGCGCGCAGCTCTTTTTCCATATCAATGTCGGGAACATAGGACCGGTGCGCCACCATGTTCTCGTGACTGTTGAGAATATGATACAGGATCTGCAGGCCCTGGTGGGACATGCCGATTTCATAGAGATCGGGAAAGATCAGGCAGACATTGAGTTGATCCGTGTCGAACCGGCCGCTGACCGCATGCAGTTCGCCGCCGACATATTGACCCGGTTTGCGAACGAGAGGAAGAATCCGGCCAAGATCAAGAGGTGTTGGCATAACCATAGCAACAAAGAAGACCCGTTGAAGAAAAAAAGAAAAAAGTTTATCCATTGGAATAATGGACGGTCTTTTATAAAAGACGGTACCGGACGCTCGCGGCACATCGATTAAAACATCGATTAAATACAGTTGCCGGTGGACGGACGGAAAGTAATCCGTCAGCCTTTGGTCCATAAAAAATCGGCGCGATTTTTGCTAGCCTATATTCATTTACCACAGACTTTTGCCAGAAAACCAACACCCACTCCATTCTCTCACCGAAAGACCGGACAGAAAAATGAAGAAACATATCGTTGCCCTTGTCATGCGCTCCCTGCTCGCCCTGCTGCTGACCGGTGGTGTTGTCCTCGCCGAGGATGCCCCGCAATTGCAGAAACTCAAACATACGGTTCTTTCGCCTTCGACCGAACAGGTAGTGCTGCGACTCAACGGCTCCTATAGTCCAAATGTCTTCACTTTGAAAGATGAAAACCCCAGGGTCATTTTTGATTTTGCCGGTATGGCCTATGGCCGTGAGGTCAAGGGCGTCACCTCCACCAACGGCGCGATCGTCAAGCGCATCCGGGTGGGTATGCACACCGATGGTTCACCCAAAACTCGGATCGTTTTTGATGTCGCGACGCTGAAGGGTGTCACGTATACCCAGAAATTCGACGAACAGAGCTCGTCACTGGTCATCCAGTTCACTGGCACGGAGAAGACAGCTGCACAACGCCAGCCGAAACCGCAGACAGGGGAAGCCCCGCAAACTCAACCAGCCACTGCCGAAAACGCCCCGCAAGCGCCAAGCGAGGCAACACAAGCCGGCACGAGTGCGCCAATGCAGCCCAGTGAGCAACCAAAGAGTGCGGCGGAACAGACTGATGCGGAACCTTTGGCTAGAACGCCGTCACCCCCTGCACCGGAGGAAACTGCCGCCACGCCAAAGACCGAACCCGTGAAACCCGCGGACAAAACAGTCTCCGATCCATTCCGGAAACCGGTAGAGATTCCAGTTGAAAAAAAGGAGGCCGAAAAACCATTCGCCGCACCTCCGGTTCTGGACAAGCCGGAAGCGACCGCCGAAGCTAAACCGGAAAAACCAGCCAAGGAACCTGCGGCAGCACCTGTGACCGAAGAGAAAAAAGAAGAAAAAAAGGTCGAACCAGCGGCCAAGGAGCCGCCGCGTCCCGAGATGGCCCCAGAACCCAAGGCGCCAGCTTCGTCACCAACAATAGGTGACAAAGGCAAAACCGATTCGGCAAAGACCGCTGCTCCCGCGAAGACCCCGGAAGGACCGCAGCTTGAATACGTGAAATTTGACGCCACCTCACCCAAGGGCGAGATGGTCATGTTTAAGCTCAACGGTTTTCATCCTCCCTCTGTGCATGGGGTGGAGGAGGGAATTCCCAGGGTCATCTGTGATTTTAACAACACCAGGCTGGTCGAGGCGACCAAAAGTCTGATCAAGACAGACGGCAAATTCGTCAAGGTCATCCGAACCTCAAAAACCAAAAAGCCGGAAAAGGTCCGGGTGGTCATCGATCTGGAACCCAACCGCAATTATGATCTGCAGCAGGTGTTCTTCAAGGAGGACAATCTGTTTGTGATCATTGTCAATACGGTCAAGAAATAGCCGTCAGGGGACCTGTTCAACCGTAAAATGGGAAGGCGGAGTTAGACGAAAGGCGGCCGCCCCTTGTGGGGTGTGCGAATAGATCTGTACGACTTGAATGGTCAGGGTGCCGGTAATCGCCGCACCGGATATCCGTAGGTGCCAAGGCCAAGAAATGCCACTCTTGGCGTCCCTCCTGTAGTCGGCATAGAACAACTCCAGAATCGCGGTTCCCTGCGCATCAACGAGCAGGTGCCGCTGCATCTCACCGCTACGCCTGTCCAACAGGACATGGTGGCGGATTGCCCCCTTATCCTGCCACTGGTACCAGAATCCCTTGTTTTCCTCATCCTGCGAGGGTCTGACGTACTCCAGCTCTCCCGCTGGAAGAAAACCACCCAAAAAAGGCAAGAGGTCCTCGGGAGCAATCGATGCCGGCACATAGGAATGCCAAAATTTTGAATGGGTTGTGCCCTGGTAGACATGACCGGTCCGATTGTCGGCCATGGTAAAGGATCTGGCGTCGGCAACAGCCAGAATGAGTGATCGCCCCAAAGGATCGTTCGCGGCAAACCGGAGCAAAACGGGTTGCTGCACCTGCAGGGTTGCACTCATCCCCCCTTTGCTGCCCAGTATGTCCCAGCCGAGACGAAAGTCGGCATCAAAGGCTGCCGGCCTTTTACTGGCGATAAAACCGGACCACAAAGTGGCGGCCTCCTGCTCCTCGGCCGGATTGAGCGGCAGGGTTTTTGGCTGCTTACCAGCACAACCGGAGAGGACCAGCAGCAGGCAGCACAACACCGGAAAAAATAAACGCCTGGCGATTGCCGTCCCCATCAATGGCTTCTCTGCTTCTCCAGGATCTGAATTTTTTCCAGAATCCTGCTCTTTTCTTTCTCGTCTTCGACGGAGAATTTTACCGCCTTTTTATACGCCTGCAAGGCATCCCGTACTCGACCACTTTCCAGGTAGACATCACCAAGATGTTCAAGGATGGCGGCATCCTCGGGAGACAGCTTGACCGCCGCCTCCAGTTCCTTGATCGCCTGATCGATCTTGCCAAGACGGTAATAGACCCACCCTAGACTGTCACGGATATAGCCGTTGTCGGGTTTGAGTTCAATGGCCCGCTGAATATAATCCAATGCCTGGTCGAGATTGATCTTTTTATCAGCCCAGCTGAAGCCGACAAAATTCAACGCAGCGGCGTTGTCAGGCTTGAGAACAATAATTTTCTGCATAACCGCCAAAGCCGCGCCGTGATCGCCGCTGTCCTCAAGCAACAGACCATATTCATAGAGCAGATTCTCATCTTCGGGAAAAAACTCGAGTCCCTGGAGCAGCACCTTCTTGCTCAAATCGTCCCGACCTTCCATCTGGTGGAGGGCGGCAAGCATGATATACATCTCGGCGTTGCGTATATCTCCGGTCTTCATGTGCTCTTCCAGTAACCGCCGCGCCTCGTTCAGTTTGTTCTGCTCCGTGAGGATACGGACCTGCAAGAACAACGCGTCCGGATACTCGGGGGCTTTGCGATTGATCAGCCGCACCTGTTTCAACGCCCGCCCGTACTTTTGCTGTTGGACAAAAAGTACGGCAAGAAAATACCTGGCCTCAGGCAGGTTCTCCTTTTCCAAAATCTTCTCGATGATGGCTATGGCCTTGTCGTACTGCTGCTGCTTGGCATAGAGGCGAGCGATGGTCAAGTCGACTCGCCGGGGCTGTTCGGCATAGGTCTTGAGCCGGTTCAACTCAGTCAGGGCCTGCGCGTCTTTCTTTTGCAATAAATAGACATGAATCAAGGCCACCCGGGCACTTTCATTTTGCTCATCCCGTTCGACGATGGCCTCATACAACGCAACGGCCTCATCATATCGTCCATTTTTAATGTACAACTCGCCGAGTTCCATCTGCAACTCGCTGGACCAGTTCCGCTCCAGAGCTTTCTGGTAATGCTCTACCGCCTCGTCAATCATCTCCTGCGCCTGATAGAGACGGGCCATGAGAATGTGACCAGGATAGGAAAGCTGATCCTGAGCAAGCACCTGCTCCAGGAGCGGTTTGGCTTTGTCCGGCTGGCCAGCGGCCAGATACATCTCAGCGAGCTGCAAGAGAATGGCAGGGTCGTCGGGATGCCGGTCGCTGATCAGTTCGTACTGGCGCATCGCCTCCGTGTTTTTCTTCTGCCGCAGAAGCACCTTGGCATACAACAGCTGCATCCCTGTCCTGTCCGGGTGCGTAGCCAGATAGGTTTGCAGCCAATTGGCTGCCTCATCGGTCCGTTCCAGCCGCAACAACAAAATCGGCACCTTCTCATTGATGAACTCTGCCTGTTCATCACAGATCAAGGCCTTCTGATAGAATTCCAAAGCCTCTTCAAAGCGCAGCCGCAATTCGGCATGCCGTCCCCAGAGAAAATAGGCATAGGAACAGCTGTAGTCCGCCTCGGTACCCAGTGGGGAGTGCACCTGCCGGGTCACACCAGTTCCGACAGGATGTGTTTTCGGCTGACATCCGCAGAGCAGAACGATCAGGCAGCCCAGGAGGACAAGCAGCTGTTGACGGGAATAGAAAGTTAACCGGAGCATCGAGCACCTTTTTGCACAAGCAGTTGCTGAACCGCCTCGCGAACAGAGGCTTGCACCTCCGCTATCGGCAGGGAGGCATGAATGCGTACTATACAACTGTGCGGAAAGGAAGCAAAGAGGGCGGCCACTTTTTCCAGTTGTTCCTGCTGCTCGAAATCGTTGAGCGTTTCCCCGCGCAGATCGCGGATCCGGGCGACGCTCTCCGCCGCCGACAAGGTGAACAGCAGCACCATGTCCGGTTCCGGAGCAAAGTCATGCCGGGCAAAAATAACGGCCGGATCACACCCGGCCGCACCCTGGTAAGCAGCGGTGGAAAAATAATACCGGTCGGTGAGAACTATCGCCCCTTGAGACAGGGCAGGAAGAATACATTCCGCGACATGCTGGCGCCGGTCCAGCAAAAAAAGCTCCAGCTCCTGTTCCGGCGAAACCTGGCAGCGATTGCGATAGAGGGCACGGATCTGCTGGCCATGGGGACCGTCGGTCGGCTCCCGTGTTTCGACCACGGTAAAGCCCTGGTTGCGCAGATAGGCAGCCAGCAGCGGCAACTGGGTCGATTTGCCGGTGCCGTCAATGCCTTCAAAAGCGATCAGCACACCTGCCCGCATGACACACCTCCCTGACGTCGATTGGCGACTATCGTTTGGGCCATGGCAAGGGCCGCCGCCAGGCTGGAAGGGTCGGCCTGATTGCGGCCGGCAATGTCGTAGGCCGTGCCATGGTCGACCGAGGTCCGGACCAGCGGCAACCCGAGGGTGACATTGACCCCGTCCTGGAAGTGCAGAAGCTTGAAGGGGATCAATCCCTGATCGTGATACATGGCGATGACCGCGTCAAACCGGCCGGCTGCGGCCTTGTGAAAAATAGTATCCGGCGGCCAGGGACCACTGACCTCTTCACGGGGGAATGCCGCCACGGCCGGGGCGATGAACCGGCTCTCCTCGTCACCGAAGAGGCCCCCTTCGCCGCCGTGGGGATTGAAACCGGCCACCGCAATCCGGGGGGCTGCAAGGGCAAAGTCACACTGCAAGGCAGCTCGGGTCATGCGTATGCAATCAACGATCTCCTCTTGCGTCAGGAGATCACCAACCTGGCGCAGGGGTACATGGATTGTGACCAGCACCACCTTGAGCCGCGGGCCGGCCATCATCATCCGCACTTTGGCGCTCCCAGTGAGAGCGGCCAGCATTTCCGTATGCCCAGGATAGGGATAGCCGGCTTCCTGCAAGCTCTTTTTGCTGATCGGACAGGTGGTTATGGCGCTGCAGTGCCCTGCGCTGACCAGCTTGACCGCTTCTTCGATGTAGCGGGCCATGGCTTTTCCGGTTGCGGCATCGGGCTGGCCCCAGCGAATCAGCTTGGGCCAGGGGGCGCCTACCTGTACGACCGGCAGGGAGTCCGTACCGATAGGCTGTCCGGGTTGCCAGGGGATAATGTTCACCGTCAGACCAAGACGATCGGCGGCCTGGCGCAAAACATTGCAGTCGCCGACCACAATGGTGCGGCCCGCTCCCGGCATCGCACTCCTGCCAAAAAGGCGGCAGATGATCTCCGGACCGATACCCGCCGGGCAACCCATGGTCACCGCCACCGGAGCCACGCTCCCCGTCGCTGTGTTGTTCATTGCACTTCCTTACAGAACAAAATCAAAGGCATTTTTCATATGGTCAATTACAGCTGGCTGATTGTCCCGATCCAAACGCACCGCAATCACGTCAAACCGGGCCGGTGCTTCGCTCAACCGGTGGGTCTGGAGATACTCCTGGGCAATGCGGGAAAGTTGCCGCTGCTTACGCGCATCGACGGCTTCAAAGGGGGTACCAAAAACGGTGGAATGCCGGGTCTTGACCTCGACAAAAACCAACGTACCGCCATCCCGAGCAATGATATCGACCTCGCCGCACGATCGCCGGTAATTTTTTTCGACGATGGCATAGCGCTGACCAATCAGAAATTCAACCGCCAAGGATTCACCCAAACGGCCGGTTGGGACAGTTGCTGGCTTATGCTTTACGAACAACTCCACCTTCCTCCAGGTCAATATGATGGCGCCGAATAATCCGCCATTTTGCTCACCATAACCCGCCTTGGGCTGGGGGAGCTTCCTCGCCCACCGTCCGAACAAATTCAGCGACGCCGCGAAAGGTGCGGCGATGCAGGGGGCAGGGCCCATAGCAACGGATCGCCTGGCGATGTGCTTTAGTTGGGTACCCTTGATGGCGATGAAAACCGTATTGAGGATAGCGTGTATGGGCCTCGGCCATGATCCGATCTCTGGTCACCTTGGCGATGATTGAGGCAGCGGCGATGGAAGCACTTTTTGATTCACCCTTGACCAGAGTTAATTGACTGACCGCCGCCGGAATCTCGAAACCGCCATCCACCAGAAGATAATCAGGCGGGCACCCCTCGTTGGCAAGGGTACATTCAATCATCGCTCGTTTCATCGCCAAAAGGGAGGCCTGCAGGATATTGATCGTTTCGATTTCCCTGGGATCGGCCATACCGACCCCAATCAAGGCGCCGTTGTGTTGCAGGATTTCAAAAAGCTGCTCCCGCTGACGTGCGGTCAGTTTCTTGGAATCCTGAAAAACCTGATAGGCGCCTTCTCGGGGTAAAATAACACAGGCGGCCACCACCGGACCGGCAAGCGGTCCCCGGCCGGCCTCATCAACCCCGGCGACACAGCTCACGCCCTGTTGATGGAGGTGGCGTTCGTAAGAGAAGGTATCGCCCGGCGGAGACGGGAGCGCAGAAAAGGGAAAAGAAACGCATGGGATCATGAAACCAAGCCATGCATGGAGAGGATCAGCGGTAAGGGGAGTGAAAAAAAGCAGGCGATGACAATCGACCTCGCCAGGAGAGAATCAAGCACGATGCTCTCCTGGCGGTGTCCGATTGTTCCGCTTATTCCGTCTCCAAAGCATGCGGGCTAGGGACGGAAACGCATTCTCTTAAAGAATGCCGCGTTCGCGAATACGTGCGGCTTTACCACGACGCTCGCGCAGATAGTACAGACGGGATCGACGAACGCGGCCAAGGGTGACCATCTCGATCTTCTCGATTCGCGGCGAATGGAGAGCAAAAGTCTTTTCCACGCCGACACCATGGGAAATCTTCCGCACCGTGAAGGTGGCGTTCATTTTGCCACGTTTGCGTTTGATAACCACGCCTTGAAAGACCTGAACACGCTCCTTGTTGCCCTCAATGATCCGGATGTGGACCTTGACGGTGTCCCCAGGCCGGAACTCAGGGATATCGAAACGCATTTGCTCCAGATCGATCTTGTCCAATAGATTCATTGCCATATTCATTCATTTACGGCTGGCCACCGGTAACGGTCTTGCCTGCCGAAGGATGCCTCCAAATCATCCGGAAAAAACTGCCTGTTCCATTTATATCATTTTAATCGCACTGGTAGAAGTACGATAATCTGTATCCTCAAGCCTCTTTCTCATCACGCTCGCCGAGCAGCCTATCAAGAATGATCGAGGCTGCTGACCGTACCGACAGGTGATTGAATTCGGTCGGCCCGCACAGGGGCGGCAGCACCCCATCCGCTGCCTCCAGCAACTCGGGGCTCAACCCCCAGGCGGTGCCAAAAAGCAGCAGCACAGGTGTCCCCTGTTGGATTCTTGAGCGTATTTCGGCATACCGCAAGGTAGCCACCTGCTCCTTGGCGCAGGTGGCGAGCACCAGCGGTTTGGTGCCAAATTTTTTGGTTGCCGCGGCCAAAACCTCGGCATAACTGCTGCAGACCGTGACAATCGACAGGGCGCTGCTCCGGTCCGGATTGACGCTGCCGCCATAGCCCTGGGTCCAATGCCCGACAATCTGCCCGGCCAGATCCTGCTGCTCCTTAAAAGGAGTGATTACCCAGTAGGTGCCGACGCCGTAGGTCTTTCCAGCTCTGGCAATGTCGTGCAAATCGAGGTTGGTCACCGCAGAGCCGATGGTCTCCCCGTTGCGATTGATCACCGGATAATGGACCAAGGCTACATCAACCTTCATTCCGGTTTTCCCTCTGTCCCCTGGCAAGATCTTCAATCTGGCCGTACAGCCCTTCGCGCTGCAATATTTTTGCTTCGGACGGCGAAAAACGTGCCAGAGCTAAGAGTTCAGGACGCCGCTCCAGCGTCAGCCTGACCGATTCGACCAAGCGGTAGCGATCAATAGCAGCATGATCGCCGGAAAGCAATACCTCAGGCACCGCGATCCCTTCAAAAATTCGAGGCCGTGTGTACTGCGCGTGTTTCAGCAGGCCGCAGCTAAAACTGTCGTTCACGGCCGAATCTTCGCAACCGAGCACCCCCGGCAGCAGGCGACAAACCGCATCCACAACCACCAAGGCGGCCAATTCACCACCGGTGAGGATATAGTCGCCAATGGACAATTCCTCGTCGACAAACTGGGCCCGGAAACGTTCATCGACCCCTTCATAACGGCCGCAAATAAAAATCAGATGCGCATATTCTGCCAATCTTTCCGCCTGCGGCTGGCTGAACCGTTCGCCTTTGGGCGACAGCAAGATCACCCGGGAAGAGTGTCTCTCCCTGCCCACGGCCTTCAGGCAGGCAGCAAGCGGTTCAGGTTTCATCACCATGCCCTCGCCGCCGCCAAAGGGCCGGTCATCGGTCATATGATGCTTATCCGTGGCGTACTCCCGGATGTTATGAATTCCGACTTCAATTTGCCCTTCGGCCAAGGCTCGGCGGACAATCCCTTCCTGCAGGGGAGAAGTGAAAAAATCGGGAAAAATCGTCAGGATTGAAAAAATCATCGCACGTGGCAGCCCTACCGGTTGATCTCGAGCAAACCCGCAGGCAGATCAAGCACAATTTCCGTCTCCTCCATGGCCGCGATGAATTTCCGTAGCGCCGGTACCAGATATTCATGATCGCCGTCGCCAATGACGAGCACATCCTGAGCGCTGCTCAGCAGCCCCCTCACCGTCCCAAGCCTCTGCCCGGCAGTGGTCCTTACCTGCTTACCGATGAGACTGTGCAGATAGAACTCTCCGGAACCGGCAGGCGGCAAATCACAGCTGGCCAACCAAACGTGCTGGCCAACAAGTCGTTCGGCCTGATCACGGTCCGTGCATTCCTGCAATCTGAGAATAACTGAATTGCCGTTGACCCGCGCTTGAACATTCGCGTATTCAACCTTGGGTTGCTCTTCCTTGGCAGCAAAATACACTCGCCGATACCGGCAAAAATTGTCTGGCGTCTCAGTGCAAGGGCGAACTTTCAATTCTCCCCGGATGCCATGCGGTTTGAGCACCGTACCGAGCAGGATAAAAGTTTGGCTCCGTCCCGGGTCGTTCAACGGCACTACTCGACGATTTCAAGCCGGGTGCGTTTTCCGTTCCCAGCCAGCGAGGCGGCAAGAACCGCCCGCATTGCCCTGGCGGTCCGACCCTGTTTGCCGATCACCTTGCCCAGATCTTCCTGGGCCACCCGCAGTTCGATGGTAACGCTCTCATCCTCTTCCTGCAGATTCACTTCAATCTGCTCGGGATGATCAACCAGCTTACCGGCGACAAACTCAATCAATTCTTTCATTTATGCCGCGGCAACCACTCCGGGAACAAATTTTTTGATCAGGCTCTCAACGGTTTCTGTCGGCTTGGCGCCTTTTTTCATCCAGCTATCCAGTTTCTCATTGTCGATTTTGACCGTCGCAGGATTTTGCATTGGATCATAAGTGCCGACGATATCGAGAAACTTGCCGTCACGCGGCGCTTCGCTGTCAGCAACGACGATACGGTAAAAAGGTTGTTTCTTTCTGCCTTTTCTGGTCAAACGAATACGAACTGCCATTATTAATTATCCTCCGGTGGATATCACCCTGACAGCAGGGACTGCCGGGCGTTGCTTAAGTAAATTGATGATCGAATTTAGCGAACAAGCCCCTTGGGGAGCTTGCGGCGCTTGCCGCCGGTCATGATGCCTTTGCCCTTCATATTTTTCATCATTTTCAACATCATGGCATAACTTTTCAGAACCCGGTTCACCTCGGCGACCGATGTTCCCGAACCCTTGGCAATCCGCACCCGCCGACTGGCATCGATGATCCTATGGTTGCGGCGCTCCTTCAGGGTCATGGAGCGAATGATCGCCTCGGTCTTGACCAATTCCTTCTGATCGGGTTTGGGCGCATCCTTGATCTGTTTCAGCTTGTTGATCCCGGGAATCATCCCCATGATCTGTTCCAGGCTGCCCATTTTTTTAATCTGCTGAATCTGATCGAGAAAATCCTCCAGAGTGAAGGCGTTTTTCTGGATCTTCCTGGCCAGCTGCTCAGCGTTCTTCTGATCGACGACCGCTTCCGCCTTCTCGATGAGGGACAACACATCGCCCATACCAAGAATACGGGAGGCCACCCGATCAGGGTGAAAGATTTCCAGTGCCTCAACCGATTCGCCGACCCCGACAAACTTGATCGGTTTGCCGGTCACTTTCTTGACCGACAGGGCCGCGCCGCCGCGGGCATCACCTTCCATCTTGGTGAGGATGACACCGGTAATCTCGAGTTCAGTGTTGAACTTGTCGGCAACAGTGACCGCATCCTGACCGGTCATGGCATCGGCGACAAACAACACTTCGGTGAGCGGCACCGCTCGGCTGATCTCACGGAGCTCGGCCATGAGAGCATCATCTACATGGAGGCGGCCTGCGGTGTCAATGATCACCGTATCATAATGGCCGGCATGAGCCTCGGCAACAGCCCTCCGGGCGATATCCACCGGATTTTGATCAGTGGTGGAGGCAAAGACGGGAACCCCGACCTGTTGCCCAAGGACATGCAACTGTTCGATAGCCGCCGGCCGGTATACATCCGCCGGAACCAGAAAGGGTGTCCGGCCCTTTTCCTTGAGCTGACGCGCCAGCTTGGCGGCGGTGGTGGTCTTGCCCGAACCCTGCAGACCGGCCAGCATGATAATCACCGGTTGGCGACCGTCGAGCTTGAGTGGCTGCGCCTGACTGCCAAGCAGTTCAATCAGATGGTCGTGCACCACCTTGACCACTTGCTGCCCCGGGGACAAACTGGTCAGCACTTCCCGACCGATAGCCTTTTCGGTCACCGAGGCGATGAATTCCTTGACGACGCCGAAGTTGACATCAGCCTCGAGCAGCGCCGTGCGCACCTCGCCCATGGCCTCCTGAATATTCTCTTCAGTCAGCCTGCCGTGGCCGCGCAACTTCTTAAACGCGCTCTCTAAACGGTCGGTTAAATTCTCAAACATGTTTCTCTACAGGGTTCAATGCGCAATGACTGCCAATAAAAAACTGAAACACGTTCCGCTCCGGTTCACCGCACGGAAAATTGGGATTAATACCCGACTCGCCTTCTCTTGTCAAGCGAGAAGAAAAACATGGTGGTCCGGGAGGTTATCACCCGGCCAGGAACTCAGCCACCCTGGCGAGACTCTCCGGAGAGTCTGCTTGCATACAGGTAATCGATGAATTTTTTGGTAAAATTTTCTTCATCATCCCGGTGAGGACATTCTTCGGCCCCAGCTCGACCATCACCTCGACCCCTTCAGCCGCCATCCGTTCGACAATCGGCAGCCACCGTACCCTGGAGGCAATTTGCCGGGCCATGATCGTTTTCATGGCAGCAGGATCGCGTTCACCCTCGCCGGTGACGTTGAATAACACTGGAATTGCCGGCTCCTGAAAGGGAATGCCGTGCATGTAGGCGGCAAAATCCTCGACCGCGCCAGCCACCAAGGGGCTGTGATTGGCGACGCTGACTTTCAGAGGAATCACCTTTGCCCCCTTAGCGGCACATTGCTCGCCAATGGCGTCAAGCCCCGCCTGGTCGCCGGAAAGTACGACCTGGGAGGCGGTGTTATGGTTGGCCACCACCGCGACACCGGGACCGGTAAAGCCGGCCAAGATTCCCTCGACCTCTTCGATGCTCAGTCCAACCACCGCCCGCATGCCGCCTGGATGCATCGCGCCCTCCCGCTCCATCAGTTCCCCGCGTTTGGTGACCAGAGCCAGGGTATCCTCCAGGGACAAGACCCCTGCACCATGGAGAGCGGAATACTCGCCAAGACTATGCCCGGCGAGAAAGGCCGGCCGAAATCCCGGCAGCAATTTGAGCAACTGTTGCCAGCAGATCAAATTAATCACGGTCAGGGCCGGTTGCAGATAGAGCACCCTGGTCAGGTCTTCCAGAGGACCATCAAAACAGAGAGTGCGAATCGGGAAAGCGGAGATTTTCTCGGCTAGGTCCATCAGGGCCGAGGCCTCCGGATCCTGGTTGACGAATGCCTGCCCCATGCCTATGAACTGGGACCCTTGTCCCGGAAAGAGAATCGCTGTTTTCTTCATGTGTTGCCGCTAAAAAGTTCTATGCCTGCTCCGGTTGCTGCCGGTCAAACAGGAGGTTGTGAATGATGAATAGAGTCACGCCGACAGTGATCGCGGAATCGGCGATATTGAAGGCCGGCCAGTGATACCGGCCGATATAAACGTCAAGGAAATCAACGACGAAACCGAGACGGATCCGGTCGATGAGGTTACCGATAGCCCCGCCCGCAATCAGGGCAAGGGACACGGAGTACATGCGGCTGCGGCGGCCGAAGCTACGCTGGGCAATCCCGATGAACACCAATGCAGCACAGGCTGCGCCGATAAAAAAGATTTGCCGCCACAAAGCCGGCTGCCCGGCCAGGATGCTGAAGGCGGCACCGTTATTGGTCAGATAGGTCAGGTTGAACAGATCGGGAAGAACCACCCGACTTTCATGCAAGACAAAATTCTGCATGATCCAGAACTTGGTTGCCTGATCGAAACAGACAACCGCCAGGATGATGGTGAAAAAAGAGAGCATCGGCGTGCCCTGGTTTATCCGGCCAACTGCCGGACCACGCTGGCGCAGCGGTCGCAAAGCGCAGGATGCCCCTGATCGTCGCCGACCGAGATGGCAATAGTCCAGCATCGTTCGCACTTGGCGCCGGGGGCTGGCCCGACGGCAATTTCGACACCGGGCAAGACCTCCGCCTCGGCGAAGGCAAGGCCTGCGTCTTCACCTTCCCGTGCCAGACGCAGGCTGGATACAATACATAGTTCGCGCAACTGCTCCAGATTATCCGCAAGAAAATCGGCCCATTTACCGCTCACCTTCAGCACGACTTCCGCATCCAGAGACAGACCGATGATTTTATCTTTGCGAGCCCATTCCAGCACGCGCGTTATTGCACCACGTACAGTCAGCAGTTGGTTCCAGCGTTCGTCAAAGGATTCGTTCTTCCCGATATCATCGACCTTGGCGAAATCGGCAAAAAAGATCGACCGTTCCAACGGCGCATCCTGTCCCAAATCATGGAGATGCTCCCAGGCCTCGGCGGCGGTGAAACACAAAATCGGCGCCATCAGCCGCAACAAACCGTCAAGAATGCGGTAGATCACGGTCTGCGCTGCCCGCCGCTCCGGGCCGCTTGGCGTCGAGCAATAGAGCCGGTCCTTGAGCACGTCCATATACAGACTGGAGATGGTGGTGCCGCAAAAATTATGCAGGCCGTGATAGACCGCATGAAATTCGTAACGCTCATAGGCGCTGGTGATGCGCTCGCTCAGCTCGGCAAATTTGGTCAGGGCCCAGCGATCAATTTCCTGGAGGGCCGAGGGCTCCACGCTGTCTTTGACCGGATCAAAATCATAGAGATTGCTGAGCAAGAAACGTAGAGTGTTGCGTATCTTGCGGTACGCGTCGGAGACATGCTTGAGAATCTCGTCGGAGACCTTGACGTCGTCCTGGTAATTCTCGCTGGCCACCCAGAGGCGCAGAACCTCGGCCCCGTACTGGTCGATCACCTCCTGGGGGGCAACGACGTTGCCCACGGATTTGGACATCTTCTTGCCCTGGCCGTCGACCACGTAGCCATGGGTGAGCACGCTTTGATAGGGGGCCCGGCCCCTGGTGCCCACCGAGGTGAGCAGTGAGGATTGGAACCAGCCCCGGTGCTGATCGCTGCCTTCCAGATAGAGATCGGCAGGCGAGCGCAGCTCGGGCCGCTGTTCCAGGACCGCCGCATGGCTGGTGCCGGAATCGAACCAGACATCAAGGATATCGGACTCTTTTTTGAACTCGCGGCCGCCGCAGGAACAGGACACTCCTGCGGGCACGAAATCAGCCGCCTCATGCTTGAACCAGGCGTCGGCCCCTTCCTGCGCAAACAATTCGTCGATCCGGGCGCAGACCGCCTCGTGTTTCAGGATCTCGCCGCAACCGGCGCAGCTCAGCACCGTCACCGGCACCCCCCAGGAACGCTGCCGGGACAAACACCAGTCCGGCCGGGCCTCGACCATGCCGTAGATTCGCTGCTGCCCCCAGGCCGGGGTCCAGCTGACCTCCTTGATCGCCTGCAAGGCCTTATCGCGCAGTTGCAGATTTTCCATGGAGATGAACCACTGGGCCGTGGCCCGATACATCACCGGCTCCTTGCAACGCCAGCAGTGGGGATAACTGTGCCGGAGCGCCATCTCCTTGACCAGCGAACCCTCGGCAGCCAGGTCGGCAATAATCTGGCGATTGACCTGCGGAATCTGCTGCCCCTCGTACCTGCCCGCGTCGGCGGTGAACCGTCCCTCGTCATCCACCGGCGAAAGCACCTCCAGCCCGTAGCGAAGACCGGTGAGGTAGTCGTCGGCGCCGTGACCAGGCGCGGTATGGACGCAACCGGTGCCCGAGTCGGCGGTGACGTAATCGGCCAGGACCATCAGCGAATCGCGTTCCATGAATGGATGCCGGCAACGTTTCCCCTCCAGACCGGCGGCCGAGAAGGTGTCGATGACCGTATAGTCGTCGATGCCGAACAGCTGCATGCAGGAGGAAACCAGCTCCTTGGCCAGTATCCAGGTTTCACCTTGTGCTGCGACCGCGGCGTATTCGAAATCGGGATGAAAAGCGACCGCCATGTTGGCCGGCAGGGTCCAGGGGGTCGTGGTCCAGATGAGCACCGAGACGGTGCGGCCCGCCAGTTCCGGAACCAACGGACCGAGGTCGTCGATCACCGGAAACTTGACATACACCGACGGCGAGGTGTGATCGGCATAGTCAACCTCGGCCTCGGCCAGGGCAGTGCCGCACGTGGCACACCAATAGACCGGTTTTTTGGAGCGCACGACCGCGCCGGAAAGGAGAAACTTATTGAATTCCCTGGCAATGACCGCCTCATAGGGAAAACTCATGGTTAAATAGGGGCTGCCCCAATCACCGAGCACCCCCAGCCGTTTAAACTGTTCACGCTGGGTCTTGATCCATTTCTCGGCATAGCTGCGGCAGGCGGCACGCTTGCCCAGGGTGGAGATGGTCTGTTTTTTCGCGCCCAGCTCCAGATCCACATTATGTTCAATGGGCAGGCCATGACAATCCCAGCCTGGAATATACGGCGCATTGAAACCGGCCATCCGCTTGGAACGAAGGATAATATCCTTCAATACCTTGTTGAAGGCGGTCCCTAAATGGATATTGCCGTTGGCGTAGGGAGGGCCGTCATGGAGCACAAACAACGGCAGGCCGGCGGCCGCTTGCTGCAGTTTCCCGTAGAGGTTCTCTTTTTCCCAGCGCTTGAGCACCATCGGCTCCCGCTGGGTCAGGTTGGCCTTCATCTTAAATTTGGTCTGCGGCAGGTTCAATGATTCCCTGTAATCCATCGTTCTTCTCGATCTGTCAAAATAGGAATGAAATTAGGCCGGGCGGTACGCGAAAGGACAGATTTTACCAAGCCCGTTTGATTGTGCAAGGGAAAAGGCGGAATGACCTGGGCCAACGCTCCCCTGGACATCGGGCGAGAAAAGGCATGCCAGGTGGAGAGAGGTGACATTGAGGAGCAACCGAAGGGCGGCGACTTCCCTGCTTGTCTTTTTTCGCCGCCGTTGTATTTTGACAGGTTGAAAAGGGGTGTGACCATCCCGCTAACCGACCTTCAACCCCCGTGGAGCCGCATCGTGAAATCCGAGCAATCACCTCCCCTCTGTGCGATCTGCGACCGTCAGCACCACCAAGCCGAGCAGGCGGACGGGCTCTGTCACTACTGCGAGGTTCTTGCCCGTGCCGTGCAAGAACAGCCCCAGGTGGTGAAACAATTGTGGCTGCGCTACCAGAATGAGCCGATCCTGCCGGATGCGGTCCACCGGCAGATCGAAAGCGAAGCGGAACTGCCGGAGGTGCTTGACGGCAAGCGCTACCGGACCATCGACCGCGACCGCAACAAATGGTACCTCTCGGTGAGCGAGGTGAACGGCAAACCAGTGGAGGTTTTTGCCTCAACCGCCTTTGACCGCGATCACGAACTCCAGTCACGCATTTCCAACCTGACCACCATCACCCGCCTGATCTCGCTCATCCTCCGGCACATTTTTCTGGGCGAACCTCTAACTTTCGAAAAATGCCTCAAGCAGATCCAGCGCAGTTCCCGGCAAAAAAACGATCTCCCCGACATGCTCTACGGAGTGTTGAGCCGTTACAGGGATGGTAACTAGAGCCACCCTGCCGCCTACAATTTCTCCATGAATTTCTTGGTGTCGATGATAAACCGCTCGTGCCGGCCGCGGCCGATCTCGCCTTTTTCATCGTACCCCACACACTCGAAAACCAACCGGCGGCGATCGACCTCGACCAGAGTTGATTCGCAAGTCACCTTCATACCGACCGGGGTCGCCTTGCTGTGGGTGAGTTCCACCTTGATGCCCACCGTGCCGAACCCTTCGGGCAGGTAGGGCAGCACCGAGGTCAGACAGGTTTGTTCCATGAGGGCGACAAATGCCGGCGTTGCGTAGACCTCGACCAGGCCGCTGCCGTAGCGCGCGGCGGTCGTTTCAAAGGTAACCACCAACTCTTCCTTGCCCTTGACGCCCGTGGGAATTTGAATCTCCATATCCGTTGCTCTCCTTTCCGCTGCCAGAAGCCTTTTACGACCGGCCTTCCAATCACGCCCCCGATGGCCGTGAACGGAAAACCTGAAAATATGCGTGAATTTAGGCTTATAACAATAGAAAAATGGCCCGTCAAGAAACAAAACCATTTCTCCGGCGGCCCGCTGCTTCGCCACTTCGGACAGGGAGACCATGGCCATCTCCTTGGCAAGCTTCTCAGCCTGGTTTTTGAGGGGTTCGCCCCTGGAGTTCTCTCGTTCAATGCGAACCGTTTCCCCCTCCCTGTTTTCCGACGGTAAGCACTTCCTGGCGCTTTAAGTATGTGGCGGCGGCGCGGGAACGGGCGAGCTGGATGGTGGATTGAGCAATCTTCATGCTTGCCCTTCCTTGCTTTTCATAACGGTGGCGCAGTTTCGTCCATGAATAGAAACTTTCCCTTGCCGTCCCTTCGACCGGGTTCAACGAAACCTTTCGCAGGAAGTACAGGTATCTTGTGGAAATAAAGATTCTATGCTACAGTGTGCCGATTTTTGCAGAAACGAAGGCGGCAATCCAGCCGGTGGAAGAACTCCAATACTTCGGTATCATTTGCAATCCGCGCAATTGCCTGTTAATGGACTTTTTTGACTGCCTAAAAAGGTCACGCTGATTCTCCGTCACCGATTCCTAGAAAAACACTCCCATGCCAGCGCACAGTCCATCTCACGACCAGGAAGACACCCCAGCGGCTGAAGCCGCCACCCTCAGCTCTCTCTACTCCTTCCTGGCATTGACCATGCGCTATCCCGATCCTACTTTTTACAACGATTCTTTTCTGGACGCCCTGGAGTCGCTGCTTGCCTCGCTCGACTGGCAGCCGGAACTCGCCGAAATGCGTTCATGGCGCGAGCAAACACCCAACCATCTTGATGATCTGCGGACCGCCTATACCCGGCTGTTCATCACCGCCGCTCCCAGGACAACCATCCCGCCCTACGCTTCGGTGTATCTCGATGGCGACGGCAGTCTCTATGGCCGGACCACCGAACGAACCAGGGACTTCTATCGCGAGCGGGGGTATGACTTGGCCGACGAAACCGAACCCGCCGATCACCTCAGTTTCGAACTCGATTTTTTGGCTGCACTGGCCGGTGAAGCCAGGTTTGATGACGAAGAACTGTTTCTTCAAACCCTCTTTCGGCCCTGGTTTGCACAATTTCAGGAAAAAAGTTTGCAAGAAGCTCGACATCCTTTTTACAAGGTGTCGATACAGTTAATTGATTTTTTTACCAAGGAGGAACAGTAAATGGCAATGAACCTTACAAGGCGGAATTTCCTCAAAGCCGCCTCGATTGCCGCTGCGTCCGTGCCGCTGTCAAAGGTGGCGGCAAAAGCAGAATCAGGAGTTGTCAAGGCGCCCCTCGTCGCTCCAGGGACTTTTAAAAATACCCAGACCGCGGTCGGTGGTGTCTGCGAGATGTGTTTCTGGCGGTGTCAACTGGTCGGAAAGATTCGCGACGGCCGGTTGATCAAACTGGAAGGCAATCCGAAATCGATCGACAACGGCGTTTCGCTCTGCGCTCGCGGCAATGCCGGCGTTAAACTGCTCTATGATCCGGACCGCCTCAAATACCCGTTGAAAAACGTCGGTAAGCGCGGCGCGCCCAAATGGCAGCGCATCTCCTGGGAAGAGGCCCTCGACACCTGCGGCAGCAAACTGAAGGCGATCGTTGACCAGCACGGTGCCAAGGGGATTGCCATGTTCCCCCACGGCTCCACCGCCACCTACCCGATGGGTTTTCTGGAGAATACCGTGGGCACCCACAACGTCTCCGAGGCCTCGTTCTTCCAGTGCCGCGGCATTCGCGACACCGCCTATATTGCCACCATCGGCCTGCCGCCCAATGAAGACGTGGACATGGCCAACGCCAAGGTCATGTTCTTCCTCGGCAATCACCTGGGCGAGAACGTCCATGTCTCCCACCTCAAGCGCTACCTCAAAGGTCTGGAAAACGGCGCCAAGCTGGTGGTGGTCGATCCCCGCTATTCGGCCGCAGCGGCCAAGTCGCACGTCTGGGTCCAGATCCGTCCGGGTACCGACACCGTCTTTCTGCTGGCGATCATGAACTACCTGATCCAGAATAAGAAGTACAATGCCGAGTTCGTGCAAAAACACGGCGAAGGCTTCGACAAAATGGCCGAGGGCATCAAGGGCTGGACGCTGGAAAAAGCGGCCCAGGAATGCGATGTGCCCGCAGCCCAGATCAAAGAGGTGGCCGAACTGCTGGCCGCCAACATGCCCAACGTCTCCATCCATCCCGGCCGTCACGTTTCCTGGTACGGCAATGACTTTCAGCGTCAGCGGGCCCTTGCCTGCCTGACCGGGCTCCTCGGCGCCTTCGGCGTTAAGGGGGGATTTGTCCAGCCCAAAGGTCCGAAAGGGTTGGCCAAAGTCGGCTGGCCCAAAGGCGAGCACAAAGAGGAAAGCCTGCGGGAGATGGCCGATGTCCATCACTATTCGCCCCCCGGCACCCCCACCGACCTGATCCGCGATACCGCCATCACCGGCAAGCCCTATCCGATCAAGGGGTGCGTCATCTGGGGCCAGAATCCGATCCAGACCATCCCTAACCAGGAAAAGACGATCAAGATGCTGGAGCAGATGGATTTTGTCATGTGTGTGGACGTCATGCCGACCGATATCACCATGTACGCCGACATCCTCCTCCCCGACACCTCGTATCTCGAACGGTACGATATGATCAAAACCGGCACCCAGTGGGATTTGGCCGCCGAGCACAAGCAGTACATTGCGCCGCGCATGCCGCTGGTGGCTCCCGGTTTCGAGCGCAAGGAAAGCATCTGGATCACCAACGAGATCGCCAAACGCATGGGCTACGGCGATAAAATCCCGGTTCAGTCCCAGGAAGAGGCCATCAATAAAATGCTGGCCGGCGCAGAACTCTCCATCGACAAGATCAAGGCCGAGGACGGTATCCACATCCAGCCCGGCAAGGATCCCTATGGCGAGATGGATCTGACCGTCCTCTTCCATAACCAAGAGGTGGAAGACAACGGCTATCCAGGCATTCCCACCTACATCCCGGTGGAACGGGCACCCGAGGGCTATTGCCGCCTGTTGTACGGCCGCTCGCCGGTGCACACCTTCAACCGCAGCCAGAACAACGCCTGGCTGATGGCGGAAAACGACGACAGCCCGGTCTGGATCAACGACAAGCTCGCGGCCAAGCTCGGCCTCAAGGAGGGCGATAAAATCGCCCTGGTCAACCAGGACGGCGTTAAATCGCGCACCACCACCAAGGTGAAGGTCACTCCGGGTATCCGCCAGGATTGCGTGTACATGTATCACGGGTTCGGTTCGATGAATCCGGAGCTGACCATCGGCGTGGGTAAGGGCATCGACGACCAGAGCCTGATCACCAAACTGGCGGTCGATCCGGAAACCGGTGCCCATGGCATGCGCAATAACTTTGTCAAACTCGTGAAAGTCAGCTGATCATGGGGCCGCACATCCCGCAACCGTCAGCCACGACCACCTCTGAAGGAGAGTTCCAATGCAATATGGCATGATTATCGATATCGACAGGTGCGTGGGCTGCCATGCCTGCGTCATCGCCTGCAAAGCCGAGTGGGAAGTCCCCGCTCAATTCAATCGCAACTGGGTGCATCGCCTGGGGCCGAGCCTTACCTCGACCGGCATGGCCTCCACCTATTATCCCGGCCTCTGCAATCACTGCAAAACCCCGTCCTGTGTCCCGGTCTGCCCGGCCGAACCGGTCAGCGTCACCTTCAAGGACGCCAAGAGCGGCAAGACCGTGACCATGGAGGTTGCCGCTACCTGGAAAGACCCGTTCAACGGCACCGTTCAGGTCGACCGGGAACGTTGTATCGGTTGCGGCGCCTGCCGTGATGCCTGCCCCTACAACGCCCGCTACGTTGACGAAGGGCTCAAGGACGACAACAGCCTCGGCAAGGTCGACAAATGCACCTACTGCATGCCGCGCGTCGCCGAAGGGCTGGAGCCGGCCTGTGTCCAGACCTGCCTGGCCCGGGCGCGCATCTTTGGCGATCTCGACGATCCCAAATCAGCTGTCGCCCAGTACGTGAAGAAGGGCGCTGTCGGCCTGACGTCCAAGGCGGTGCAGATCGGCCCGAACGGCAGGTATTTCGGCAGCAAGAAGGGTGACATGGAACTGCTGATGCAGGCGGCTCCGCAGGAGATGCCGAAGGTTTCGCTGCGCCGCAGCCTGCTGTCCAAGATGTCGCTCACCGCCAAGAATCAGATCAAGGAAATTGGTCTTCTCGGTCTGGCCGGCGGACTTCTGATCAAATCCCTGCAGGACGAAAAAAAGTAAGTTTCTTTAAAGAGTTTTCGCTCGATTACATCCCCTGTCGCGCGTTTGTGCGGCAGGGGATTTTTTTATCCGTTGCGCTTCCTGCAAATGACCGTCCGTATGCCTTGTCCTTTCGACCAAGGGGGGAAATCTCGTGTCTCAACGGACGAGATTTCTCGCTACCGATCGAAATGACAAGAAATTTTCATTTTGTAAAAGGCGCCATCGGCACATATTGCATGATTCCTCACAAGCCGCGGCAACGGCTTCACCCAAAGATGGAACAAAATGTTCCATCGATTAGCGAACACCGCTCTATCGTCAATCTATTCTTCGTAGTATATGATAATTCTATCCGTCGTGCCCTTTCCGGAAGCAAGAGTTTACAGCTTGTACCTGTGCGTGACGTTCGGTAGTTTTAACCGTCAATATCTTTACGGATCAAAAATATTAAGAGGCCTGCATGTCCATCCGCAGCAAGGTTTTCTTCATCATCTTGGTGTTATTCGCACTCCTGGGCGGGACTGATTTTCTCATTCAGAGATTCATTATTTTTCCAAGTTTTCTTGCTCTGGAATACCGGGAGGCCGGGGAGAACCTCAAACGCATCTTTTACGCCATTGATCGAGAAATCGTCCACCTGGATCGTTTGTGCGGTGATTGGGCGGTTTGGGATGACTCTTATGCCTTCATGACTGAGCAGTCCCAAGACTTCACCGAAAGCAATCTCAATGAGGAAACACTGGAGGCGGATCAACTGAACCTCTTGGTTTTCTGCAAGACAGACGGGACCATTATCTGGAGCCATGCAGCCGATTATACCAGCAAGAAACGACTTTCCTTTCAGTTTCTGACCACGGGCGCCATTCCCCTCACCCATCCTTTGCTTGATATGCCGTCCGTCGAGGCAGCGGAAAAAAAGAAATCCGGGGTAATTGACACAGAATTTGGCCCTCTGCTTTTTTCAACACGTCAAATTTTACATTCCGATGGTTCCGGACCGGGCATGGGTTATTTGATTATGGGCCGTTTTCTCGATACATCGACGCAAAAAACGCTCAAAGAACAAACCCGAATTCCGTTTGAAATCATCTACCCCTTTCCCCGCGAGAACGCTTCTTGTGGTTCTATTGTTGATGTTGGCACCATGCAACCAGACAAGCTGGACTATTTTACACTAACCAATGGCGCCTATATCAAAACCTGCGCCGGATATCGGGACACGTCTGGTGAACCACTTTTTGGAGTGCAGTACCTGTTTCCCCGGGAAATCACCCGCAAAGGCATCACCAGCATGGGATATGCCGCTGCCCTGGTTATCTTCTCTGGGGTGATCATCCTCATCATTCTCAATGTATTGCTGCAATATGTCGTGCTCCGTCCCGTGCAACGTCTGACAGCGCATGCTGCCAGGCTCGAGCAGGAAGGCGATTATTCCGTCCGCCTCAACCTATCCCGGCATGATGAGATCGGCAAACTGGCCAGCAGTTTTGACACCATGGTCCAGACCATTAATGATCGGACCGCTGAACTGCAACTCGCCAACGAACAATTGATCCTCTTATCCGTTCAGGACGGACTGACAGGCATCGCCAATCGACGCATGTTCGACAGTTACCTGAAAAAAGAGTGGCGGCGGGCAAAACGCGAACAGTCGCCCTTATCCGTCATTCTGTTGGATGTTGATTTTTTCAAGGGCTTCAATGACACCTACGGCCACCAGCAGGGTGACCGATGCCTGATTGCCGTGGCCGCCGTTCTGCAACAGCATGTCCGTCGCCCAGCGGATCTGGCCGCCCGATATGGTGGCGAAGAATTTGTCATGGTGCTCCCCGGCACCCATGCCCAGGGGGCCATGCTCTTGGCCGAACATGTCCGCGAAGGGGTGCAGGCGCTCAAGATTGCGCATCGCGCCTCAACCGTGTCTCCTTTCGTTTCGGTTAGCCTTGGTGTCGCAACCACGGTTCCGCCCGTTGATCAGGACAACACCGGACTCGACGCCTTGCTCGAGATGGCGGATCAGGGGTTGTATCTGGCAAAAAACCAGGGTCGCAACAGAGCAATTTGCGCCGGACATGACGCCAACGAACCTTCCCGGACAGCAAATCAACAATCTCTGCCGACGGGTTGACCTTTTGGACAAGAAAATACGCTCACCATTTACCGTCCCGGTGTTCACTCACCTGACCCGGGAACCACCTTCCATGATTTTGAGGAAGGAGCAGCAACCTACTCGATAATTTTTACACTGAATAATCGATAAGCTGCTTGTGTTTTGACCGGAACAGACCGAAAAAAGATTATGGAAAACGAATCCAGTAAACAAAACACGCCAGCCGGGGAAGCAGAATTGGAGGTGGCTTCTCCGGTTCAACCGGAGGTGCCCGCCCTAACCCCGGAATGGCGGCAGACCACCCAGCCGGTGTTTGTGGTCGAGGATTCCTTTTACCGCTCGCGGACCCCACCCCGGCCGGTCCACTGGTCCATCGCCTGGTCGGACCTGATGATGACCATGTTCATCCTCTTTCTCGTCCTTTTTGCCCATCTCCGCACCCACCAGGAAATCCTTGCCCACGGGCAGCCCAACAAGATTGCCGACGAGACCATTCCAGTCCATTCGGACGATACCAAACCATCGCTGATTTTCCACCCCATCTCCCAGGATATCTCGCTTAAAATCGGGGAAGAACTTAAGGAAACCGCACCACCAAAGCAGGAACAGCTAGGGGCGGATGTCCTTATCCGTCACGAGGCCGTGGCAGAACAACCACAGGTTGAACCCCTAAAACCGATTCCGGAGATACCACGGGAACAACAGGCGGCGCCGCAGCCCCCAATCAAGACCGAAGCCGCCCCACCGCCTCCCGAAACCGTCCCTGCTCCCCAGGAGACCCGGCAACAGGAAGAGGTGATCACCAAAATCTACGATCTGTCCAAGCTCACCCTGGCCGAGGAGAAACTCGAACGCTTTGCCGCAGTGGAACTGGTCCCGGACAAGACCATGCGCATCATTCTTACCGGCGACCTGCTCTTTGCTTCCGGTCAGGCGGAACTGACCCCCAATGCCATCGAATCGCTGAAAAAACTCTCCGCCATCATCAAGAAAACGCCCTACATGATCAATGTGATCGGCCACACCGACGACCGGCCGGTGAAGTCTTCCCGTTTTCCTTCCAACTGGGAATTGTCGCTGGCGCGAGCCGGCCGGGTGGCCCGTTTTCTCATCGACGAAACCCGGCTTCCGGCCACCCAATTCAGTGTCTCCGGCTACAGTTCGTTCAGGCCGGTGCAACCGAACACCAGCGACGAGAACCGCAAGGCCAACCGCAGGGTGGAAATCGTGCTCTCCAAGGAGTTGCCGCAGGTGGAAGCGGCCGCGCCCGCCAATCTTCAATAACGGTACCATGCAGCAATGAAACGACAGAACCTGATTGGCCTTGTGCTCTGCGGCCTCATTTTTTTTGGCGGCTTTCTCATCAAAGGCAACCTCAGCCTCTATTTCAACATTGCCAGCCTGATGATCGTGGCCGGCGGCAGCGCCACCGCCGCCCTGCTCAGCTTCCGGCTTGAACGGTTGAAGATCGTACTGCGGGTGGTCCAATCCTCCTATCGCAGCCGGTTGAAATCCGAGGCCGAAATTGTCGACATCCTCATCGATCTGGCGATCAAATCGCGAATGGAAGGCATCCTTTCCCTGCAAAAAGACGAGAACGAGACCTCGGTGCTATTTCTCCGCCGCGGTCTGGGTTGCCTGGTGGACAACTACGAGCCGCATCAGATCCGCGACATCCTCAACACCGAGATGTATTTCTTCAAGCTGCGGCGCGAGGATAGCGAGCGAGTGCTGCGCACCATTGCCGATTTCTGTCCGGCCTTCGGCATCGTCGGATCGGTGGCCGGCCTGATTCCCATGCTGGCAGGCATCGACGATACCGGCATTATCCTCAAGACTGTGCCGCTCGCCCTCACCTCGATCCTGTACGGCCTGATTTTCGCCAACTTTTTTTTCATCCCCTTTGCTTCTAACCTGCGCGAACGCACCAACCAGGAACTGTTGCTGCAGAAGATCATCATGGAAGGTGTCCTGGCCATTCAAGGTGAGTTGAACCCCACCGTGCTCCGGACCAAGCTGCTCTCCTTCCTCACCCCTTCGGACCGCAAAGCCGACCTGGTGCCCCTTTCCCGGATTCAGGAACGGTTTCACATTCGTCCGGAAGATTGGGAAAATCAGGATGATCGTTCAGGGCCGGCTGTCTTCTGACGTCATTTCCGCCACGAACCGTTCCTCAACTTCGAGGGTGCAAAAAGTCGCCGGCCGTGTAATATACAGGCTGTCCATTGCCGTTCCCTTTGCCAGAATCAACCATCCAACCTGTTGTTTTTATTAAAAAAGAAACAAAGAGGTTTTCAATGCGAAGTTTCATTCTCCCTGCCCTGCTCTGCGCTCTTGTGCTCTGCGGCTGCGGCCCAACCACCGTCAATTCCCTGGTCAAGGAACAAGGGGCTAAACAGATGACCGGCCAGGACATACTGGGCCTGGTGAAAGGCAACACCCTGTTCCTCCACTCCTTCAACGAGGACGCCCGTCTGTACTTTGAGCCTTCGGGCAAGGTCTTTGCCAAGGACGCCGCCTCCACCGAAAAGGATAAAGGAAACTGGGATGTCAGCGAGGGCGGTGAACTCTGTTTCCAGATGGATAAATGGTGGTACGGTGATCTGCGCTGTTTCACGGTCTACCATATCGGCGACCGGGACAAGGTGCGGCTGGCCACTGGCAGCGGCGTGCTCCAGTATTCGGCGGAACAGGAACAGGGCGACAGCAGGGGCCTCTACAGCGACGCTGGCCAGAAAAAGAAAAGCCTGCGCCGTTCGATCCGGGACGAGAAGAGCGATCAGGATTCGACCGCAACGGTGCAGGAAACAGGACGGGAAAGACAACAGAAACCAACGCTGACCGAGGAACGTCCAGATAGCGGCCATGGGAGCAAGGACACCGGGGCGACCATCGAGTTCATGGCCCGGGACTGCCCGGGCTGCAACCTGGCCGGGGCAGATCTTGGCAAGGCGGACCTGATCGGGGCCAAGCTGGCCGGAGCCGATCTCCACAGCGCCAATTTGAGCATGGCCAACCTGCGCCGCGCCGACCTGCAGAAAGCCAACCTGCGGGAGGCCATCCTGACCTACGCCAACCTACCCGGCGCCGATTTGCGCGGGGCCGACCTGCGCGGCGCCAAGCTCAAGGGCGCCAACCTGATCAAGGCCGACCTCACCGGGGCCAAGCTGGAGGGCGCGGATTTGACTGAGGTGCTGAAGGAAGGGACCAAAGGGTTGAAGTAGGAGGTGAGGTTGTTAAGTTTCGATCAATGCGCGAAACGAGAGAAAACGCCAGCCCCGCCGAGCATTCTTGTGCTTGCAAGGAAAGTTATCCGGGGACGATGGGTACCCTTGCCGCTGAGCCGGGCGGCGGGGTGCGGAACCGGATGAAGGGGCAAACTGTCTGAGCGCAGCGAGTTTTTGCCCCGCCGGTTCCGGACCGCGACGAACGGGGTCGTCTCAGCGGCAGGGCTGCCCTTTCTTTTGATTCTTTTCTTTGGGCACGCAAAGAAAAGAATGGGAAGCCCGCAGGGATTGCCGATTCATGGTGCATGGAATGCACCCTACTCCACTAGAACAAAACTAATGTTTCTGAGAATTGATATGCCCACAACAAAATTCAAACTTGGATTTGAAACCGATGAACCTGATATAGATTTGGAGAAATTTCAAAAATCCTTACCTCACACATTCAAAGTCTATCATGAAAACAATGGCATATACATATCAGTTGAAACAGCAAGAGATGAAGATGAAAATGCGAAATACTTAGTGGAGCGTGAGTTAGACCGTCATTTTTTTCTGACATGCGTAAAAATCTCCTCTGAGATGGTACTGAGAAGAGTTCAAAGCTCACTTGTCATGTGCTACCGAATTCACGGTGATTTACCCGAAAACATTACACCACAAAAATGGAATTACGATTTACCAATAATGCTAAAATTGTGGTCTATAGCTGCCGATCTCCGCAATGAATTCAGGCTACAAATATTATATTATTTTCATATAATTGAGCTTACTTACCCCTCAAAAGATTCGTATCCAGACTATACTGACCACACAACACCTCCTCATCCTTTAACCGAATGCAAGTTTATAAGACATCTTGTCGCTCATGCGGGTGAAATAGGTGGAATTCAATTGAAATTATATTGCAAGTATCTTGATATGCCAGAAGTCATGTTTGATTTAACAGATAGCAGATATCAATCTATTCTGTTGAGCAAGTTAATATTGCTTGAAGAACAAGCAAAAAAAGCAATACAAAAATATATATATCCAAACGCTTAACACAGGATCGCTGAAACTCGTCGGCTAGCTCACCGTTGTACATATCGGATACTGCTAATACAGTCGGTGCGGCTAGCCCAGGAAAGACAGCCTAATGCTTTGCAGCTATAAGCTGGCATTCATATCATTGCGCTAACAAAAAAACTGTAACCCCCAGACTTATGCCAACCCCCTTCATCCATCTCCACGTCCACACCCAATACTCCATGCTCGACGGGGCCATCCGCGTCTCCGACCTGATCCAGACCGCCAAGGATTTCGGCATGGGCGCAGTGGCGGTCACCGACCACGGCGCCATGTACGGGGCACTCGAATTCTACGAAAAAGCCAAGAAAGCGGGCATCAAGCCGCTGGTCGGCTGCGAATTCTATATAGCGGAAAACGGCATGCACCTCCACGACCGGAGCGGCGGCCACAACTTCCACCTGGTGGCCCTGGCGATGAACGCCACCGGCTACGCAAACCTGATGAAGCTGGCCTCGCTGGCGCAGACTCAAGGCTTTTATTATCGGCCCCGAATCGACCGGCACACCCTGTATCAGCATCAGGAAGGACTGATCGTGCTCACCGCCTGCCTCAAAGGTGAGATTCCCTGGCGCCTGGCCCACAACGACCCGAACGGCGCCCGTGCCCGGGCTCTCGAAATGCAGAAGGTCTTTGGCGACCGCTTGTATCTGGAAATTCAGGAAAACGGCATTCCCGAACAGACCGTGGCCAACCAGGGGCTGATGGCCTTAGCCGAAGAACTGGGCATCAAGCTGGTGGCCACCAACGACTGCCATTATCTGACCAAGGAAGAATCCTACGCCCACGAGGTGCTGCTCTCCATCCAGACCGGCAAAACTATCAACGATCCCAACCGGTTCCGCTTCAACACCGACCAGTTGTACTTCAAATCCGGCGACGAGATGGCCGCCCAGTTCAGCTACTGCCCCCAGGCCCTGAGCAACACCCTGGAGGTGGCTGAACGCTGCAACCTTGAACTGGAGTTCGGAGAAAATCATTTCCCCATTTTTCCGCTCGAGGAAGGCGAGACCCTGGAAACCGTTTTTGCCCAGGCCTGCTGGGATGGTCTCAAGGAGCGGTTCGATCATATGCGGGAGATGGAACCGCTCAGCGCCGAAACCGAAGCGGTCTATAAGGAGCGGCTGGCCTACGAGATCGACGTCATCCAGAAGATGGGTTTTTCCGGCTACTTCCTCATCGTGGCCGACTTCATCAACTGGGCCAAGCAGCAAAAGATTCCGGTGGGGCCGGGACGTGGCTCGGGCGCGGGTAGCCTGGCCGCCTACTGCATGTCGATCACCGATATCGACCCTATCCCCTACGGCCTGCTCTTTGAACGTTTCCTCAACATCGAGCGGGTTTCCATGCCCGACTTTGACATCGACTTCTGCAAGGAACGGCGGGACGAGGTGCTCGGGTATGTCCGCCAGCGCTACGGCGGCGACGCCCATGTGGCGCAGATCGTGGCCTACGGGTCGATGAAGGCCCGGGCAGTGCTGCGCGATGTCGGCCGGGTATTGGAAATCCCCCTGCCGGTGGTTGACCGGATCGCCAAACTGGTGCCGGAAGAGTTGAAAATCACCCTGAAAAAGGCGATCGACAAGGAACCCCGGCTGCGCGAGGCCATGAAGGAACCCGAGGTCCGCGAACTGCTGACCATCTCGCAGACCCTGGAGGGGCTGGCCCGGCACAAATCGACCCACGCGGCCGGCGTGGTCATTTCGCCCAAACCGATGGTCGAATACCTGCCGGTGTGCATCGGTCCCAATAAAGAAATCCTGACCCAGTACGACATGAAGTACACCGAGAAGACCGGACTGATCAAGTTCGACTTTCTTGGTCTCAAGACATTGACCGTGATTGACCGGGCCCTGAAGCTGATCGATTTCGATCTCGGCACCACCGTCGATCTGCGCAAGATTCCGATGAACGATCGCAAGACCTACGCCCTGCTCTGCCGGGGGGACAGCCTGGGCGTCTTTCAGCTGGAAAGCGACGGCATGCGCGAGTTGCTGATCAAGATGCAGCCCGAGCAGTTTTCCGACCTGATCGCCCTGGTTGCCCTCTACCGGCCGGGGCCGCTCGACTCGGGCATGGTCGACACCTTTGTCGAGACCAAGCACGGCCGCAAGCCCGCCGATTACCCTCTGCCGCAGATCAAATCGGTGCTCCAGGAAACCTACGGGGTGATTGTCTACCAGGAGCAGGTGATGAAGATCTCCAACATCCTGGCCGGATACAGCCTGGGCGACGCCGATATTCTCCGCCGGGCCATGGGCAAGAAGATTCCGGAGGTCATGGAGAAAGAGCGGGGCAAATTCATGGCCGGGGCCAAGGTCAACAACATCCCGGAGGAAAAGGCCAAGTACATCTTCGACCTGATGGCCAAATTCGCCGGTTACGGCTTCAACAAGTCGCACTCGGCAGCCTACGCCCTGATCGCCTATCAGACCGCCTACCTCAAGGCCCATTACCCGGCCCAGTTCCTGGCGGCTTTGCTCTCCTGCGACGTGGAGAACACCGACAAGGTGGTCAAGTACATCAACGAATGCCGCCAGGAAAAGATCGAGGTCCTGCCCCCGGACATCAACGAATCCTTCAGCGATTTCACGGTCATCAACGACCGGATTCGTTTCGGTCTGGCGGCGGTAAAAAATGTGGGCGGGGCGGCGCTCGACTCGATCCTCGCCGAGCGGGAGAGCGGTGGGGGCTACCGTTCGCTGGCCGATTTCTGCGGCCGGATCGATTCCTCCAAGGTCAATCGCAAAGTGATCGAAAGCCTGATCAAGGCCGGAGCCTTTGACTCGCTCAACCAAAACAGGCGGCAGTACCTCGAGAGCCTTGATCTGTGTATCGAGCGGGCCAGGGCCGTGCAGCGTGACCGGATGAGCGGCCAGATGAATCTCTTTGCCATTGGGCAAACAGCGGTCAAACAGACCGAAACCGTGGAGGTCGAACTGCCGGAGGTTGAAGATTGGCCAGAGTTGGATCGGCTGGCCTTTGAGAAGGAGACGGTGGGATTTTTCCTCACCGGCCATCCGCTCGAAGGGGTGATGGAGGATCTACGGCGAGTGGTCGATACCGACATCGTTGGGGCGGAGAAGCTGCGCGATGGCCAAGTGGTGCGCATCGGCGGGTTGCTGGCCGGATACAAGGAGCACAAATCGAAAAAGGGCGAGCGCATGGCCTTCACCGTGCTGGAGGACATGAGTTCCAGCATCGAGGTGATTGTTTTCCCCTCGACCTTTGCCGAATGCGCGCACCTGTTGACCAGCGATCAGCCGCTGATTGTGCTGGGCACGGTGCAGCAGGGAGAGCGGGGGGCCAAGATCGTGGCCCAGGAGGTGAAAGGGTTGGCCGAAACCCTGGAGCAGTATACCGAACGGGCGGTCATCACCCTGCGAGCGGCCTCGACCTCACGCCAGCACATGCTGGAGTTGAAGGAACTGCTCTATCAGCACCATGGCGCCACGCCCGTGCTCCTCACCCTTCATTTCGACAAACGGGGCGAGGTCGATATTCAAGTGCTCAAAGACATGAGCATCCGGCCTTCCACCGATCTTTTCCACCAGATCACCCGGCTCTGCGGCCCCCACTCTCTCCTAGTACAGATGCGCAAACCCGAGGTGCAGCAGCGCCGTAACGGCAACGGCCGTAATAGCCACTGAACGTCTCGATATTGCGCCCCGAAACAACAAAACGGCCCGTCGGATGACGGGCCGTTTTGTTAATTCAAGCCATTACACAAGGGGGTGAGTCAGGCAACCTGACTCACCCCTTTTCAATCAGGCATTTTCAAATATTTCATACTTTGTCGGTTCACCGAGCAGTTTGTCGATCTGCTCCTGCACTTCAATCCGCTCCTTGGTCAGTGTCCACGCCCGCCAGTCATCAATGGACTGCCATGTGCTGATAACCATGCTGACGCCTGGCTCATCAACCCGGGTGAATGTTTCCCCGGAAATGTATCCCTTCTGGTTAAGGGTGAGCGCCCTCATTTTCCTGAGAAGAGCCTCCAGTTCCGGAGCTTGCTTATCCGCGACCTTTCGTTTGATCAATACTTTGACAGCCATGTGTTCCTCCTCGTGTTGATGTAGGTTAATGGGACGTACATAAACAACCAGACAGCGAACGACTTCTTACGTCTTTAGTATAAACATATCAGGGCACAGAAGCAAAAGAATGTGCGGACATTTCTCGAAAAAATCCTGTAGAGTTCTGTACGGCCGCGATGAAACCATGCTCCGGTTCGGTTTCCTGTAAGCGGATAGCCGCATTCAGCCGACTATCGCTCAACCGTTACCGTTTCTTTTCGACCAAGATGCACGATAACGGGGTCGCCGGGGGTACAGCCGATCAGTTCAGCGGCACTCGCCTGGTTGGCCGCAATTTCGAGATATCCTGAACTGTCGATCAAGACCAGGAGCGAACCGATTGCCGCTTGGTGATAGGTGGGGACAAACTGGCTGATCCGCTGGTCGCCGATCTCGAGAAAACCGAAGACGGCGGGGTCGAAACGGTTGCTATCGGCACGGATGGTGGTGCGAATATTGCCGAAATGATCGATACGCTGCACCTGCCCTTGGAGGCTACCCGCCGTGTGGACTGCCGCTGGGACAATGGCCATCCGGATACTTTCCAACGGCACAGGCGGACCGAATTGCTCCAGGCCCTTCATCCTGGCCAAGGCAGTGGCCACGGGAGCCATGATGTCGCGGCCGTGAAAGGTCGAACTGGCCGTTGCGGGAAAAAAGACCGAGCGCTCCACCCGGTGGATCAACTCGATTTTGCGATCGGCGATCAGTAGTGACAGGCAGCCGTTGTCCGGAGCGACAAAAAAATGGCCGTCCCCCGCGGCGGTCAGAATAGCGCGCTGGCTGCCGACCCCCGGATCCACCACGATCAGATGGATTGTTCCCGCCGGGAAAAAGCGGTAGCTGGTACGAATGGTCACTGCGGCGGTGACCACATCCCAGGCGGGGATGGCGTGGGTGAGGTCAACGATGGTGGCGGAGGGACACCCCTTGAGCAAGGCCCCCTTGAGCTGACCGACATAGGGATCCTGCAGGCCGAAATCGGTGGTCAGGGTGAAAATGGGGACAGATTTTTCCATAAAGACCGATCAAGGTGGCGAGAATATCAGCGCAAAGGTACCGGTCGCCCGTTCGTGCACGATGCAGCTGAAATTGCCTCGTTCCGCTCTCCGAATCAGGAAAAGCAGAGGCCGCAATCAGGACAGGCGGCCAATCTGGTAGCAAACAGGCAGCCACAGGCCGGACAAACCGCCTCGGCGGCTTCGGCATTGAAAACCTCTCCGGCAAAACAGGTGTCGTGGTCCCCCAGAGCAGTACTCTGCCGGTATTCCTCTGCAAACTCGATCATCACTTCAGGCAGGTCGCTTTCCCGCACCTGGAGCAGCAACTCGGGGCCGTGGCAACCGCAGGCGCCCCCGCCTTCCTTGACGACCAGGGACGGCAGGCCTCGATCCAGAAGAAGGGCCCGCAATGCCTTGATCTGCAGCAGCGGCCCCTTGCGGACCGTCACCACCGGTTCACCGGGATGGATGTCCAGGGTCCGGGATGCTCGCTGCTGCCGGTCCGCCTGGAGGGCAAGCATCTGCTTGCCGCTGAGCAGGTCAATGGAGCAGGCGGCGCAGGTGGTTGCGTCAGCGCGATATTCGTCACCACACCGGAGGCAGTATCGTAGTTCAGGGTCAATATTTAGGGGCATGGCGGTCCACAGAAGGATCAAAGAATATAGCGGCTGAGATCCTCGTTCTCGGAAATGTCGGTCAACTGGCGGCGGACATAGTCGGCGGTGACCGTGAACTCCAGGTTTTCGCGATCCGAGGCGTCAAAGGACACCTCGTCCAGGACACGTTCAATAATCGTATGCAGGCGGCGGGCGCCGATATCCTCGGTCTTCTGGTTGACCTGGACCGCGATCCGTGCCATCTCTCGGATCGCCTCCTCCTCGAATTCCAGGCGGATATCCTCGGTGGCCAGCAGGGCGGTGTACTGTTTGATCAGGGCGCTCCGTGGTTCGGTGAGAATACGAAAAAACTCCTCCTCGCCCAAGGCATGGAGATTGACCCGGATGGGAAAGCGGCCCTGGAGCTCGGGTACCAGATCGGACGGTTTGCAGACATGAAAAGCGCCGCTGGCGATGAACAGGATGTGGTCGGTCTTGACCGGTCCGTACTTGGTGGACACGGTGGTCCCCTCGACAATGGGCAGCAGATCGCGCTGCACTCCCTCGCGGGAGACCTCGGGCGAGCCGGAACCGGCGCCCCCCCGCGAAGCGATTTTATCAATTTCGTCGAGGAAAATAATTCCCGACTGTTCGGTGCGGCGGATGGCCTTCTCGGCAATACTCTCGGTATCCACCAGCCGCTCGGCTTCTTCCTTTTTCAGCCATTCCAAAGCCTCAGGCACCTTCATCTTCTTGGGCTGCTTCTTCTTGGGAAAGAATTTGGAGAAGGCTTCCTGGAGCGAGCTCTGCATATCCTCCATGCCCGAGGCGGAAAAGACCTCGACCACCGGTGTGCCGCCAGTTGCGGCAACCGAAAGTTCGACCACCCGATCGTCCAGCTCGCCATGCCGGAGCATTTCGCGAAAGCGCTCCCTGGTCGTTTGGGCCCGCGTCTCTTCCTGTTTGCTTTCGCTGCTGTCATAGCCCAGCGAAATCACATTGGCCTGAGGACTCGTGCCCTGTCCCGGCGGACGCGGCAGCAGCAGGTCGAGCAGCCGCTCCTCGGCCACGGCCGCCGCTTTCTCCTGCACCCCTTCCTCCGCCTCTTTGGTGACCATGTTGACCGCCAGTTGGGTAAGATCACGGATCATCGATTCGACATCGCGGCCGACATAACCGACCTCGGTGAACTTGGAAGCCTCGATTTTGAGGAAAGGGCTCTGGGCGAGGTGCGCCAGACGGCGGGCGATTTCGGTCTTCCCTACCCCGGTCGGGCCGATCATGATGATGTTTTTGGGGGCGATCTCCTCGCGCAGGGGCGGCTCGACCTGCTGCCGCCGCCAGCGATTGCGTAGAGCGATCGCCACCGAGCGCTTGGCGGCCGCCTGACCGATGATGTACCGGTCCAATTCGGCCACGGTTTCCTTGGGAGTGAGCGAGTTAATTCCTTTCATATTTTTTCAACAACGATGTGGGTGTTGGTGTAAACGCAGATCGATCCGGCGATTTCCAGGGCAGCGCGGGCAATGGCCTCGGCATCCAGATTGGAATGGGCAACCAGGGCCTTGGCGGCGGCTTGGGCATAGGGACCGCCGGAGCCGATGGCGAGGATGGCGTCGTCGGCCTCAATGACGTCGCCAGTGCCGGAGAGCAGCAGGGAATGCTGGGCGTCGACAGCGATCAGCATGGCTTCCAGCCGGCGCAGCATCTTGTCCATGCGCCAGTCCTTGGCCAATTCGACCGCGGCCCGCAGCAGATTGCCGTTGTACTGTTCCAGCTTCTGCTCCAGCCGGTCGTAGAGGGTGAAGGCGTCGGCGGTGGAGCCGGCAAACCCGGTGATCACTTGATCATGGTAAAGCCGCCGGACCTTGCGTGCCTGATGTTTAATGATGGTGGCGCCAAGAGAGACTTGGCCGTCGCCGGCAACAACCACCTGTCCCTTGTGCCGGATGGCGACAATGGTGGTGGATCGAATTTTTTGATTCTGTGTCTGCATAGGTCTGCTGGGCTGAGGGTTCAACTAAAGGAAATATGAGGAGGACCTGTAACCATGATGAAAAAGGGAGTCAATCCCCGGCCCGTTTTTGATCACCGCCCCCTTTGGCCTGCGGATGGGCCTGATCGTAGACCTTGGCCAGATGATCGATGTTGATATGGGTATATTTCTGCGTGGTCGACAGGCTGACATGGCCCAGCAGCTCCTGGACCGTGCGCAGATCCGCCCCCATTTCAAGCAGATGGGTGGCAAAGGAATGGCGCAGGGCGTGCGGGGTGACCATCACCCCGATGCCGGCCCGCAGGCCGTACATCTGAATGGAGCGTTCAATGCTGCGGGCGGTGATTCGACCACCTTGCCCATTGAGGAAAAGGGCATCGCGTTCAGGATCACGGCCCCGTTGAATGCGGGCGATGATCAGGGTCTCGCGCTCAGGCAGATACTGCTCCAGGGCATCGAGCGCGGCCCGGCCAAAGGGAACCAGCCGCTCCTTGTTGCCCTTGCCCCGAACCAAGACCATCCCGGCGGCAAAGTCGACATCGTCCCGGTTGCAGCCCGCCAGTTCCGAGACCCGCATCCCGGTGGTGTAGAGCAACTCCAGCATGGCCCGGTCGCGGCGGCAATAGCGGTCGGCGGCCACCGGGGCCTCAAGCAGGCCAAAGACTTCATCCACGGTCAAAAACAGGGGTATGGAATGGCCGAGTTTCGGACCGGCAACGCCGATGACCGGATCGGTGGCGATCACCTTTTCACGCCGAAGAAAGCGAAAAAAGGTACGGAGAGCAGAGAGCTTACGGGCCACCGAAGCGCTGGCATTGCAGGTGTAGAGCGAGCCGACGAAAGACTGCACCCGGGCGGCGGTGATTGATCCCGGCTCGGCATCAGCACCGCAAAAACCATGAAATTCGAGCACATCTCTCCGATACCCCTCGGCGGTGTGCGGTGAGTAGCCCCGTTCCACCAGAAGCCAGGCCACGAATCGTTCGATATGCTCAGTCATTGCCAAAGAGATGTTGAAACACGCAGGGAGAATGTTTAGTATAGACGATTACCCTTGCTCGATACATTCGGCAAATAAAATCGTTCTCAGTTCAGGCGGGCGAGGCCCCTTTATGGCAAAAAAGACCTTTGAAAATGCGCTGGCCAGATTGGAACAAATCACCGGCGAACTGGAAGCCGGAGAACTCAGCCTGGAAAAAAGTCTGGAAAAATTCAACGAAGGCATGGCGCTGGTGCACTTCTGCAACGGCAAACTCGATGAGGCAAAAAGCCAGGTCGAACTGCTGCTGCACAAGGATGGCCATCTGGTGAGCGTGCCTTTTACAGAGGACAACGGTGGAGATCAGGACCTATCTGAATGAGCAGCGTCAACGGGTCGAGGATCGCCTGGCCGTCCTCATGCTGGAACCGGCCGGCGCCTTTGCCAAGCACATCGAAGCAATGCGCTATAGCCTTTTCGCCGGCGGCAAGCGCATCCGGCCCATTTTGTGCCTGGCGGCGGCCGAGGCCGTGGACAGCAATGACCAGACCCTGCAGCGCGCCCTGCCCGTGGCCTGTGCCTTGGAGTGCATCCACACCTATTCCCTGATCCACGATGACCTGCCGGCCATGGATGATGACGACCTGCGCCGGGGCAAGCCGACCAACCACACTGTCTTTGGCGAGGCAGCGGCCATCCTTGCCGGCGACGGCCTGCTCACCTTTGCCTTTGATTTGCTCAGCGGTCCAGCATCAGCGGCTATTGCCGACCGGAGCAGAATCCGCATCATCCAGGCCATCGCCCGGGCAGCAGGTCCATTGGGTATGGTCGGCGGCCAATCCCTGGATATGATCCACGCGGGCAAGCAGGTGGGCTACGAGGAACTGCGCCGCATCCACCGCAGCAAGACCGGCGCCCTGATCACCGCTTCCGTGACCTGCGGCGCCATTGTCGCCGGGGCAAGCGAGGAGCAGGAAGAAGCCCTGAAAATCTACGGCGACAACATTGGCCTGGCTTTCCAGATCGTCGATGATCTCCTCGACGTCGAAGCCACCACCGCCCAACTGGGCAAGCCGGCAGGGAGTGACATCAAATCCGACAAAGTCACCTATCCCTCACTGTTTGGCAAGGAAACCTCGCGAACCATGGCCTGGGAGGCAGTGCAGCAGGCGGTGGCCGCTCTTGCCGTCTTTGACCACCAAGCCGATCCGCTCAGGGCCCTTGCCCATTACATTGTTGACCGGAAAAAATAGTTATGTTGATTGTGGATTCCCCGATAGAACAGCGTGCCGCCCTGCTGGACGCCATTGATTGTCCCGATGATCTGCGCCGCCTCAGTCTGCCGCAGATGGAACAACTCGCGCAAGAACTGCGGGAAACCATCATTGCCACCGTGGCCGAAACCGGTGGCCACCTTGCCCCCAGCCTCGGGGTGGTCGAACTGACCATGGCCCTGCATTATGTATTCGACACACCCCGGGACCGATTGATCTGGGACGTCGGGCATCAGGCCTATGCGCACAAGCTGCTCACCGGTCGCCGGGACCGTTTCAACACCCTGCGTCAATACAAGGGCTTGAGCGGATTTCCCAAACGGGCGGAGAGCGAATACGACACGGTCGAGACCGGCCACAGCTCCACCTCGGTCTCGCACGGCCTCGGCATGGCAGCGGCCAAGGCAATCCAGGGTGCCCAGGGCAAAATCGTCGCCATCATCGGCGACGGTTCCATGACTGCGGGCATGGCCTTCGAGGGACTCAATCATGCCGGCGACCTGGGCCGCGATCTGGTGGTCATTCTCAACGACAACGAGATGTCGATTTCGAAAAACGTCGGCGCCCTGTCCAGTTTTCTCAGCCGGAAAATGACCGGCAAGACCATCCGCCGTCTGCGGGATCATATCGAAGACCGGTTGATGGCCCTGTCCTCGGTCGGTGAAAATATCCTCACCGTGCTGCGCAAAAGCGAGGAAAGCCTCAAGGGGTTCTTTACCCCCGGCATGCTGTTCGAAGCGCTCAAATTCAAATACATCGGCCCGATTCCCGGCCACGAACTCGGCGACCTGATCGCCACCCTGGAAAATGTCCGCGACCACAACCATGGCCCGGTGCTGGTTCATGTAATCACCACCAAGGGCAAAGGATATGCGCCGGCCGAATCCCATCCCGGCGACTTCCATGGGATTGGCCCCTTCGATGTCAGTACCGGTGCGCCTAAAAAAAATAAAGCTGCCGCCGTCTCCTACACCAGGGTCTTCGGAGAAACCCTCTGTCGTCTGGCCCGGCAGGATCAACGGCTGGTGGCGATCACCGCCGCCATGCCCGGCGGCACCGGTATGCTGCCCTTTGCCGCTGAATTTCCCGATCGTTTTTTCGATGTCGGAATCGCCGAGCAGCATGCGGTCTCCTTTGCCGCCGGTTTGGCCCTCGAAGGGTTACGGCCTATCTTTGCAGTCTACTCCTCGTTCATGCAACGGGCCTTGGATCAGTTGATCCACGATGTCTGCCTGCCCAACCTGCCGGTGACCATCGCCCTGGACCGCAGCGGCGTGGTCGGCGCCGATGGGCCAACCCACCACGGCGCCTTTGACCTTTCTTTTCTTCGTTTCATCCCCAACCTGACGGTGATGGCGCCCAAGGACGAAAACGAATTACAGCAAATGCTGTACACAGCGCTCCATCACAATGGCCCGGTGGTGCTCCGTTATCCCAGGGGGAGCGGCGAGGGCGTGGCCTTGGAAGCCGAGTTCCGGAATTTGGCCATCGGCAAGGGAGAACTGCTCAAACACGGCACCGACGTGCTCCTCCTGCCGGTGGGCAACCGGGTCTACCCGGCCCTGGCGGCCGCCGCCCAACTGGAGGACCAAGGTGTCAGCGCCGCAGTGGTCAACCCCCGGTTCCTCAAACCGCTTGACAGCCAGCTCATTGCGGACTGGGCAACGAAAACCGGTCACGTGGTCACCATTGAGGACAACAGTGTCCTGGGCGGATTCGGCAGCGGTGTCCTGCAGTTGCTCAACGAACACCGCCTCCATCTGCCGGTCAGGATTCTGGGCTACAGCGACAGCTTCGTCGAACACGGCCCGCAGGCCACCCTCTGGCACAATGCGGGCATCGACGCTGACGGCATTGTCCATAGCGTACAGGAACTCCTGCACCAATAAGAAAAGGGCAGCAAAGCCATCCAGCCTCGTTGCCCCCTCTTTATCTGCTTCGCTCCGTGATTCGGGCAGCACTTTTCAGACCCGAATCCGCCCCTCAAAAAAAAATCGGCCAAATTCAGATGCCCGATATTTTTTAGCAGGATCTTCACGTCTTCAACCCAGTCCTCCGCTCCCCCTTCACCCCTCAATCGTCGTAATTTCCCTGAGGCCCCTTGTCGGTCGCCAGGGTTGCAGCCCGCTGCCGGATTTGAGCCTCGCTCCAACTTTCAGGCGATTCGATGCGTCCCGTCTTTGGTCCGATGTCATAGGACCCGGCCTCGAGAATTGCCTCCACCCCGAAACGGGCGGTGTCGGCAGCGTTGAAGACTTCGACCAACAGTGTATAGACAAAATTCTCCACCCGCCGGGCCATCCGTTCGCGCACCGCCTTGGGCTGACTCAGAATCTTGTTTTCAAAGGGTAGGTTGAGACTTTTGTAATCGCCTTTTTTCCATCCCTTCTCTTCCGCGAAGCCCCGCATTGCCTGCCATAATTCCTCGGTGACCCCTTCACCAGGAATCTTAATGAAGTCGCCGTTTCCATCCAACTCGGCATTGCCGTAATCGTTGACCGTAAGCCCCCAGGAAACCATTTGCAGCGCTGTCGCCACATTCGCCTTGGTTGTATAGGTCTGGGCGGCGATGGCCCGCAGCCGGTCGGAGTTGTTACCCGAGGTGCCGTGTTGAGCCCCGGAAACCGCGTATCCGGCAAGGGTCTTGTGGATCTCGGCGGTCAGTTCCACCTGAATGCCCTGGGCCGAGGCCTCGATGCCGTGCGTGGTGCCGTTGTTCAGCGCAATCCAATCGGGAAAAATGTCGTGGGCATTCAACCCCTGGATGATGAACAACGCCTCTTCCTTGGTGGACAGGCCATGCTTGCCCTTGATTTCGCCGACCTCGGTCTCCAGGCCGGCCCAGCCGGGGACATATTTCGCCAGTTCGATGCTGGCCAGCAGATTGTCGGCATCGGGCATGTGTGAGGCGTCGATGGCGATGGAGGTGATGCCAGCCTCAAAGATCGTCGGGATTTCGACGGCGGCAACCGGTACATCCGCAGGCTTCTTGATCCCGTAGTGATCGGCATGGATGGCCACCGGCACGGTGATGCCCAGTTCGTTGCAGAGGGCGTCGACCTGCCGGGCAATGTTCCAGTAGTTAACCGGGCAATAGGCGCTGGCCCCGCCCTCGGAGCGGGCTATTTCAATAATGATGGCCGCATGCGCTCGCTGGGCCGCCTGCAGGGCGCCGCGGATAATAAGGTGGTTCCGGCCGTTGGCAGCAATGGTCATGGCCCCACCCTTGGCCAGCATGGCGCGATCGATCACCTTGCCGCTGACCAGCAGACCCCGTGAGTTGGGAAACAGGGTTCTGATATTCGGCGGCCGGCCGATTTCCAGGGCTTTCTCAAAATCAGCAATGTACGACATATTCTTCCTCCTGTTAACGATGCGTAGAGTCATGGCGGCATGGTCGGCAATCCCTTCCGGCAAACCAGAGGAGACCTGCCAACCAGTTCAGAATAAACGAGTTGTTCTCGATCCGGCAAGGAGAAATCAACGATTGTATAGGCGGCAAAGGCTGCGGCAGCCCCCGAAAAAACGGTCAGGAACCTTATCCCTGTCCACCTGCCTCGGCCTCCGGTTTATCGGTATCAACCTTTGGCGGAAAACCGGCCAGGGTCTTCCGGGCAAAAATCGCCACGGCCACAATACTGACCTCGTAGAGCAGAATCAACGGCCCGGCCATCAGCAATTGGTTGACCACATCAGGCGTGGGCGTGAGAATAGCGGCGACGATAAAGGCGATCAGCAGCGCATATTTCCGGTTTTTGACCAGAAAGGGTTTATTGACCACTCCGATCTTGGCGAGAAAGACCATGAACACCGGCAGCTCAAAAATAACGCCAAAGGCTAGAAAAAGCCGCAGCGCCAGAGAAAAGTACTCGTCGACCGCTGGCATGGGTTCGAGAAAATCACTGGAATAGCCCAACAAAAAGTGAAAGGCGGGCGGGAAGACCACAAAATAACCGAAAGCGGCACCACCGATAAAGCAGAGGGTAGAAACGATGGTGAACGGAATCAGGACCTGCTTTTCATGACGATAGAGGCCGGGGGAAATAAAGCGCCAGATTTGCAGAAAGATGACCGGGCTGGCCAGCACCATGCCGCAAACCAGGGCGAGCTGTAGGTAAAAAAAAACCCTTCTTGGTAGGAGGTAAAGATGAGCGACTTGCCCTCCGGCAACACCTTGATCAAGGGCCGGAGAAACCAGTCGGCCAGCGGCTGAACAACACTGTAGGCAGCCGCAAAACCGACGGCCACGGCACCGAGGGCTATGAGCAGGCAGGAGCGCAACTCCTTGAGATGCTCAGTCAGACTCTGTTGATCGAATTGTTCCTGGGTTTCCACGGCTGCATCGCTGAAGGTCTTGTTTTGAGAAAATTGACTTCCTGTTTTCTACCCGATCGCCGCTCTAAAGTAAACCGGTAAGGGATAATGTTTGACTTCGACTTCCACTTGGGGCTACACTGGTTCCTATCGTCAATAGATTGATTTACAAGGATTTTTACAAGGATGAACATGGCCTCCATTCTCGTTGTCGACGATGAACTGAGCATGCGCGAGTTCCTCAAGATTCTTCTTGAAAAAGAAGGCTACCGGGTTGTCACGGCAGCTGAAGGCAGATCGGCCCTCGACCTTGCCGGGCAGCAGTCCTTTGACCTCGTTATTACCGATATCCGTATGCCCGGCATGACCGGCTTGGAATTGCTGGCACAGCTCAAGCAGTTGAAAGCGGAGATCGGCGTGATCATGATCACCGCTTTTGCCTCGCCCGATGATGCGGTAGCGGCGATGAAAAACGGGGCCTTTGATTATATCACCAAGCCATTCAACGTCGACGAGATCAAATCCGTTGTCCGGGCAGTGCTAAAAAAGAAACAAAAAAATGACCCGCTACCGGCAAGCGGCTTCCCCGAGATCATCGGTCAAAGCCCGGAGATGATGAAAATTTTTGACCTCATCACCAAGATCGCCCCGACCCCGGCCAATGTTCTGATCTACGGCGAATCGGGAACCGGGAAAGAGTTGGTGGCCAAGGCTATCCACAACCGCTCCCGGGTGGCGGCCAACCCCTTTGTCCCCATCACCTGCAGCGCCATTCCCGAAAGCCTGCTGGAAAGCGAACTCTTCGGGCATGTCAAAGGCTCGTTCACCGGGGCGATTGCCGACAAAGCCGGACTGTTCCAACAGGCCGACAGCGGCACCGCCTTTCTCGACGAGATTGGCGAATTGACGCCGATCATCCAGACCAAGCTTTTGCGGGTGCTGCAGGAACGGGAATTCATGCCGGTGGGATCGACCAAAACCCGGCAGGTCAATGTCCGGATCATCGCCGCCACCAACAGAATCCTGGAGCAGGAGATTATTTCCGGAAAATTCCGGGAAGATCTCTACTACCGGCTAGCGGTGGTCCCCATTCGGGTGCCCCCGCTGCGTGAACGCATCGGCGATGTGCCGCTCTTGGTCGACCATTTCCTAAAAAAATACTCGCGACTGCTCGGCAAGGAAGTGCAAACCATCAGCTCCTACGGCATGGAAGTACTGATGCAGTATGATTTTCCTGGTAATGTCCGAGAGTTAGAGAACATTATCGAGCGAGGGGTTGCCTTGGAAAGCTCCAACATCATCCTGCCGGAAAGCCTGATTCTTTCGCTGCACCGCAAGGAAAAGAGCAACCAGCATTCGGCCATGACCGATGCTGCCCTTTTTATCGCCGCCCATGACGAAACTGAACTTTTTACCCAGGGCTTGGAAGAGGTGCTGCAGCGGGTGGAGAAGGAGATGATCCTCCACGCCCTGGCCAAGGCTGACAATTCAAAGATGCGCGCTGCCGACCTGCTCAAACTCAGTTTCCGCAGCCTGCGGTATAAAACCAAAAAACATAACATCGACTGACCTATCCGCCCAGTATGCTTCGTTTTATTGCCAGGGCCTTGACCCCGGTCACCGACAGCGAGCAGGAAACCAAAAGACACCTCCTCTGGTGGATAGCGACCAGGGTCTTTCTGTTCACCCTGCTCATCGGCATCGCCACCTTCCTGCGGGAGAAGGGGCACGGCGTCATCCTTCCCTCCCGCCTGGTGACATCTATCTTCCTGCTGGGGCTCTACACTTTTTCCATTGCCTCGGCACTTCTACTCCAAAGGCGCCCCCATTCAATTCGTACATTCGGCACCATCCAACTCTTTTTCGACGCTGTCTGCATTGCCTTACTGGTGTACGCCACCGGGTGCAGCCAGTCTGTCTTTACCTCCCTGCTCATTTTACCCGTCATTGCCGCTGGACTTATTCTCTACCGGCGAGGAGGTTTGTTTCTTGCCGCCATCACCACCGTAGTGTACGGAATTGTTTTGGCGTTTGAGCAACTACGCTGGATACCCCATTATTTTACTTCAACCACCTACAAGGCTCCCGCCTCGATCCTCACCGGCACCAACCTGTTCGCCATCTATGGCCTGCTCTTCTTTCTCGCCGCCCTGCTGAGCGGACAACTGGCCCGGCGGCTGCGGATCACCGAGGAAAAACTCCAGAGAACCGCACTCGAATACGACCGGCTTTCGGTCCTCTACAAACAAATTTTTGATGATATTTCCACCGGGATCATTACCACTGACCAGAGCGATTTCATCACTTCCTACAATCAGGCGGCGGAACGGATCACCGGTTACCCTCGGGATAAAGTTCTTGGTCAGCCGTTCACCCGCTGCTTTCCCGGTATTCTTCTTCAGGATCGCCAAGGCCGCAGCGTCTGTGATTTCCAGAAACCCGGTGGAACTCTCATTCGAGTCGGCTACTCCTTTTCCTTTCTCAACATGCCGGAACAGAAAAACCAGGAGCACCAGCCGTCAAGGTGGAAGGTTATCACCCTACAGGATATCAGCCAGGTTGAACGAATGGAGCAGCAGATGCGCGAAGCGGAGAAGATGGCCGCCATCGGCGAACTGAGCGCTTCCATTGCCCACGATTTCAGAAATCCCTTGGCGGCCATTTCCGGCTCCGCCCAGATACTCACCATGGATCAGGACAATATCAGCAGCCTTGACCCCGCCACCTTTAAAACGCTGTTGGGTATTATTCTAAGAGAGACCGGGCGGATGGCCAGAACAATCACCGATTTTCTTCAGTTTGCCCGGCCGGCGGTGATCCAGCCCGAATGGTTTGATTTCAACCGGCTGGTTGACGAGGTGCTGACCCAGTTGCGAGCAGTAACCAACACGATGGTGGCGGCGACGGTCCTCAAGGAATTTGATGAGCGGCTCGACTGCTGGGCCGACCGGCAGCAAATGCAGACCACCTTGACCCACCTCCTTGAAAATGCCTGCCAGGCCGCGGCAGCACAGCCGGGAAGTGTTGTCATCGCTGCCAGCGAACACACCATCGCCGGTCAAGGGGAATTGCGGATCGAGATTCGCGACCAAGGTCCAGGCATCCCTCGGGAATTACGTGAAAAGGTCTTCGCCCCTTTCTTCTCCAGCCGAACGGATGGCACGGGGTTAGGACTGGCCATTGTCCGCCAGATCGTGGAAAACCATGGCGGCAGGATTGAAATCGACTCCAGCGCAGACTACCCCTGCATCATACGCCTGTATCTGCCGGTTCCCCCATCGGCTACTGCTTGAGCTTCCTGACTTTCGCCCCCAGGCCGAGCAATTTTTCCGCCATATTCTCATAACCGCGTTCAAGATGATAAATCCTTGAAATCTGCGTCGTACCGCTGGCGGCAAGACCGGCAATAACCAGCGAGGCGGAGGCCCGCAGATCGGTGGCCATCACCGGCGCACCGCAGAGCTTATCGCGGCCGACACCCCGGACAACGGCGCGGGAGCCTTCAATGGTGATGTCCGCCCCCAGGCGTTTCAATTCCGCCACATGCATGAATCGATTTTCGAAAATAGTTTCATGAACAATGGAGGTGCCATCTCCTTGTGCCATCAGGGCCATGAACTGCGCCTGGAGATCGGTGGGAAATCCGGGGTAGGGCAAAGTGGTGATATCGACGCTGCGCAGACGGCAGATGCTCCGGCCATCGACTTCGGGGCAGAAAACGGTCATCGACTCCGCCGCTGTTTCGATAGCAACGCCGCAGAGCAGCAATTTCTCGGTCAACGCTGGAAGATGGGCGGGATTGCAGCCGGTGATGGTCACCGAACCGCCGGTGGCAGCCACCGCGATCATGTAGGTTCCGGTTTCGATCCGGTCGGGAATGATGGTCGATTCGGTCGCATGCAACCGCTCGACGCCACGGACGGTCAGCCGGTCCGTCCCCTTGCCCTCGATATCGGCGCCCATGGCCACCAGCATATCGATGAGATTGCCGACCTCGGGCTCCTTAGCGGCATTCTTGATGACCGTTTCCCCATGGGCCATGACCGAGGCCATGAGTACATTCTCGGTGCCGGTCACCGAGGGAATGTCGAAATACACGGTGCCGCCACGCATCCGCCCCTCAACCACCGCCTCCACATATCCATGCTCAAGTCGAGTGGTCACCCCCAGCATCTCAAATCCCTTGAGATGGTAGTTGATCGGCCGGGCGCCGATGGCGCAACCGCCGGGCAGCGAAACCCGGGCAAAACCGGATCGCGCCAGGAGCGGTCCCAGCACCAGCACCGAGGCCCGCATGGTCTTCACCAGGTCATAGGGCGCCTCCACACCGGTGAGGTGGTCGCTGTTGATCCGCACCGTTTGCCCGGTCCGCTCCCATTGTGCCCCCAGGATCTCAATGAGTTTGAGCATGGTCCTGGTATCACGGAGATCGGGGACGTTATGCAGGGTGTGCTGTCCTGGGGCCAGCAGGGTGGCGGCCATCAGAGGCAGGGCGGCATTCTTGGCGCCGCTGATTGCGACCGAACCATACAGGGGAAAGCCCCCCTCAATAATGAGTTGATCCATAATAAGTCTCAGCTATTCAAATGGGAAAAAGACTAACGATTGCACAACGCTTATCGGTTGGACGCATGACGCGCCCGCAGAACCCGAGGCCGGCCCGACCAGTCGTCAATGACCCTGACCTCGCCATAATGGGAGGATGAACGAAACAGAGCCTCCACCGCCATTTTCTGATCCGCGCCGATTTCAAGAAACAACCATCCGCCGGGACAAAGAAATGCGTGCGCCTCAGCGGCGATCCGTTCAATGCACCGCATCCCGCCGGGACCGCCCGAAAGGGCCAAACGGGGTTCAGCTTTGCAAACCTCCGGTTCCAACTGATCGATCTCTTCTTCGGCGATGTAGGGAGGATTACTGACGATGAGATCGAATTTTCGGGTCTGGTTCAGTGCAGCAAACAAATCGCTGCATAGCGGCAGGATGAGGTTGGCCACCCCGTGTTTGGAGAAATTCGCCGCCGCAACCTGCAACGCGGCCTCGGAGAGGTCGGCCGCGACCACAGGGCATCCCAGTTCCTTGGCCAAAACAACCGCAATCACGCCACTGCCGGTGCAGAGGTCAAGGGCGCGGGTAAGCACTCTTTCTCCACAGGTTTGCATCACCTGCTCCAGCAGAAATTCGGTTTCGGGACGAGGAATGAGCACAGCGGGCGACACTGTAAAATCCAAGGACCAAAATTCTTGCGAACCGGTCAGGTGTTGCAAGGGGATCCGTTGACGCCGCAGCGCAATGAGGGTTTGGTAACGGGCAACGGTCCGCTCATCGACTGGTCCGCAGCCGCGGAGCACCAGCTGGCTTCGGGTCAATCCTGTCAGGTGCTGCAGGAGCAGGCGCGCCTCAAGAGCGGCCTCGGCAATGCCAGCCCTTGACAATTCGAGGGCAGCGGTGGCCAGCAATGTATCGATCCGCATCGCAGACACCTCGGCAACCAGCTAATTGGCGGACTTTAGCGCTTCGGTCTGATAATGGGTAATGATCGGAACAAGGACATCATCAAGCATGCCGGCAAGGACCTGATCCAGACGATAGATGGTCAGGTTGATACGGTGATCAGTGACCCGGCCCTGAGGGTAATTATAGGTGCGGATGCGTTCGCTCCGGTCTCCTGAACCGACCTGACTCTTCCGGTCTTCGGAAATCCGATCGTGTCGTTCCTGCTCCAGACGGTCAAGCAGCCGGGCCCGCAGAACCTGCAACGCCTTGGCCTTGTTTTTGTGCTGGGATTTCTCGTCCTGGCAGGTGACCACCATGCCGGTGGGCAGATGGGTGACGCGGACAGCGGAGTCGGTGGTGTTGACGGATTGACCGCCTGGACCGGAAGAGCGGTAGACGTCGAACTTGAGTTCATGCGGCTCGATGTGCAGGTCCACTTCTTCGGCCTCCGGAATGATGGCCACCGTGACAGCCGAGGTATGGATACGCCCCTGGGTCTCGGTGTCAGGCACACGCTGCACACGATGCACTCCCGACTCATACTTCAACCGGGAATAGACCTGCTGGCCGCTCACCAAGGCGATGATCTCCTTGAACCCGCCGATGCCGATGGGATTGGAACTCATCACCTCGACCTTCCATCCCTGCATCTCTGCGTACCGGTTGTACATGCGGAAGAGATCCGCAACAAAAAGCGCTGCTTCGTCCCCACCCGTCCCGGCCCTGATCTCAAGAAAAATATTCTTCGCATCATTGGGATCTTTGGGAAGCAGACGAATACGGATGGCTTTTTCCAGCTCCACTTGCTTCAGGGCAAGCTCTTCGAGTTCTGCCTTGGCCAATTCGATCAGATCAGGATCATCCTGTTCGGTGCGGAGTAGATTCTGACTGTCCTGAATCTGTTCGCAGACGGAAGTATAGGCCGCATACAGCTCGGCGATTTTCGCAACTACAGCATGTTCACAAACAACCTCGCGATACCGTTGCTGATCACTCACCAAGTGAGGGTCCGAAAGCTGTCTTTCGAGCGCACTCAGCTTGTCGTTAATATCACGCAGATTTTCAAACATGCCCGGATGTATGCACAAAAAGAAAATCCCTCATGACAACGGGCAAACCATGTGCCGCCCCTTGCCCGCCGAATTCCGCGTTGAACAATGGTACGGCAGGCGGCAGGGCCCGTGATCAGGAGGGAATAGAGAAAAAAACGCAACCAGGTTATTATTTCTTGGCGCCCTGGTAGCCGGCATATTTTTTCTTGAACTTCTCGATACGTCCCGCAGTATCAATCAATTTCTGCTTACCGGTAAAAAAAGGATGGCAGGCAGAGCAAATCTCGACCCGGATCTCCTTTTGGGCAGAGCCGAGTTCAATTTCATTGCCGCAGGCGCACACAGCATTAATTTTATGATAGGGAGGATGGATATCTGGTTTCATGGCGAACACTCCTTCTGGAATAGAACCTCGATAAAAAGCAATAAAAAAAGAGAATATATCTTCTTTCGTCATTTCTTCAAAGAAAAAAAGAAAACTAACGGTTCATGGAGGCAAAAAATTCCTGATTGGTTTTAGTCTGACTCATTTTATCGAGAAGAAATTCCATGGCATCCGCTGGATTCATCGAAGAAAGAAGTTTGCGTAAAATCCAGATCCGGTTGAGATCTTCGGGTGGCAGCAGTAAGTCTTCCTTCCGCGTCCCGGATTTCTGGATATCGATGGCAGGATAAATCCGGCGGTTGGCCATCTTGCGATCAAGAACGATCTCCATGTTGCCGGTTCCCTTGAACTCCTCAAAGATAACCTCGTCCATGCGACTGCCGGTATCGATCAGGGCTGTGGCCAGAATCGTCAGACTGCCGCCTTCCTCGACATTACGCGCGGCCCCGAAAAAACGTTTCGGCCGATGTAGCGCATTGGCCTCGACACCGCCGGAAAGTATTTTGCCGGAGGCAGGTGTCACCGTATTGTACGCCCTGGCCAAACGAGTGATGGAGTCGAGCAAAATGACCACGTCTTTTTTATGCTCCACCAGGCGCTGCGCCTTCTGGATAACCATTTCAGCCACTTGAATGTGCCGCTGCGGGGGTTCATCAAAGGTTGAACTAACTACCTCGGCATCGACACTGCGCCGCATGTCGGTGACTTCTTCGGGACGCTCGTCAATCAGCAGGACGATCAGAATAATCTCCTTGTGATTAGTAACGATTGAGTTGGCTATATTCTGCATCAGCATGGTCTTGCCAGTACGCGGCGGCGCCACGATCAACCCCCGCTGTCCCTTGCCGAGCGGCGAGGTGATATTGAGCACTCGCATGGACAGGTTATCAGGCGTTGTTTCCAGATTGATCAACTGTTCCGGATGCAGCGGCGTCAGATTGATAAAAGCGGTCTTATTTTTAGCTGCTTCGGGCAATTCATAGTTGATGGTATCGACCTTGAGCAGAGCAAAATAGCGCTCGTTGTCCTTGGGCGCCCGCACCTCGCCCTCCACTGTATCGCCGGTGCGAAGATTCAACCTGCGAATCTGCGAAGGCGAAACATAGATGTCGTCTGGACCAGGGAGGTAATTATAGTCTGGAGCGCGGAGAAAGCCGAATCCATCCTGTAAAATTTCGAGGACACCACTCCCCCGCAACTTGCCGTCCTCATCCGCCTGTTCCTTCAGGATGGCAAAGATCAACTCCTGCTTGGTCAAGTTACTGTACCCCTCAATATTCAAGGAGGCAGCTAGACTGACGAGTTCTTTAATTTTTTTATTCTTCAACTCAGTGGGATTCATTGACCAAGTATTCCTTTAGGGTGGTCAGCACGATAAACCGCCGATGGGATATCATCTGTAATTATGGGATTTTTTGAAGTGGTCAGAACGGCGAAAAAGTTTCATTGCCGCTTTAATTTCGGTTAGAACGTTAGAGTACCAAAGATGATAAATTTGGTGATTTTCTTAATATGTAAAGGCTGACTGGATGAAGAAGGCGGGGAAAGACCTTTGCAACAAACAGATATCCGGTTGATGCAATAGAATCAGACAGCGCACCACTACGATTCAGAGAACAAAAATATATTTTGCGTGAGATAACAGAACAAAAAAACGACAGGCTCAAAGCGATCTATTGAGATGTATCTGTTAGATATTTGTTTCCCGTTCGACTGTCAAGAACTTTCTTGGCAAAATTAACCCGGAAACCGTTGCGAGAGCTCATTTCCCAATGCGACAACCAAGGTGCGGGTGATCGCCCAGGGCCCACTGTTATCGATAACGTGTTCGGCCAGTTCGGCTTTTTCCGCAAGGTTCATCTGGGCGGCGATGGCACGGGCAGCCGCTCTCCGCGACACCCCATCGCGGCGCATGATCCGGCGGCACTGGGCGCCGCGCCGCGCAGAAACCACCAAGACCGCATCGACATCTTGTCGCCAGCCCGCCTCGTACAAGAGGGGAATTTCCACTAACACCAGCGGCGCCAGCTGCTGACCGATCTGCTCTCGCATCGCCTGGCGCGCCAAGGGATGAAGGAGGGCATCAACCTGACGGCGGACGCGAGCGTCATCGAAGAGGCGCTGCCGCAAGGCAGTCCGATCGACTGCCCCACTGCGTTGAAAGAAGATATCACCAAAAGCGGCATGCAAAGCGTGCCAGCCCGGTTGATCAATCTCTAACAAATGCCGGCAGCATTGATCCACGTCAATGAGCGGAACCAGACAGTAGCTGGCCAGCAAACGACTTACGCAACTTTTCCCTGAGCCGATGCCCCCGGTAATACCAAGGACAAAAGACTTCATGGAAGCGCCTTGCGCAGAGCATTCAACAAAAACTGCATATCTTCACACAAGGGGGCCGTGCAACAGAATGCCTTACCAGTGAAGGGATGGGTAAACCAAAGAGTGCTGGCGTGCAGCATCTGGCGCAATGGTCTGAGTGCTGCCAGTCGGTCAACAGCTCCCCCATACAGGAGATCACCAGCTACCGGCGCCTTGATCGAAGCCATATGCACACGAATTTGGTGCGTTCTTCCCGTTTCAATACCGATTTCCGCCCAACACCATCCGTTGGCAAAGCGCTCAAGGATTTGCCAATTCGTCACCGCATACCTGCCCTCCAAGGGGCGGACAGCCATTTTCTTCCGGTCCACCGGATGCCTGCCAATTGGAGCAACGATCCTGCCGGAGGTTTCACGGGGGCAGCGGAGCAAAAGGGCATGATAGGTCTTGCGGATTTTCCTGTCCTTAAAATCGGCCATCAGGGTTCGCAAAGAATATTCGGTTTTGGCCACCAGCATGACGCCCGAGGTATCCTTGTCCAACCGGTGAACAATGCCCGGACGCCCAGGAGTTGCAGCTGGCAGCTCTTGGCACCGATAGAGCAGTCCATGGACCAAGGTGCCATTTTGGTGTCCACTGGCAGGATGCACTACCAGCCCCGGAGGTTTATTGATGACCAGCAGGTGCTCGTCCTCGTGGAGGATGGAAAAGTCAACCTCCTCGGGGAGGATATCTTGGGATTGAAGAGGAGGAAAACAGACAGAAACGGTATCGTTTTCGCGCAGACGCCAGCCTGCCTTCACCTGCTGCCGGTTAACCAGAACATGGGCCGCACTGATCAGTTTATTGAGCGCGGATCGGGTTAATTCCGGGTATTTCCAGGTCAGAAAGTGATCAAGCCGTTGCCCGGCTTCGCAAGGCGCCACAATAAAGGTGGCCTGAGATGCGACATCCTGCACGGTTTCCAGATCCTGCAAACCGTTATTCCCCAAACCGGTCATGGAAGACGGGGCTGCTACAGTGTTCAACAAAAAAGCTTTGCTATCTGTTGTTCTATCTTATCTTCTTCCGTCTGTTTGGCCAGCGAGAGTTCTTTGACAAGGAGATTCTTGGCGGTATCGAGCATCTTCCGTTCACCATAGGAGAGGTCCTTATCCTCTTTCAACAAAAACAGATCCCGAAGCACAACGGCCACTTCAAAAACAGAGCCTGTTTTGATCTTTTCCATGTATTCTCGGTATCTTCGATTCCAGGTTTGCGCCGTAATCTTGACATCACGCTCTTTCAAGATATCGATGACTTTAGTTACCTCTTCCCTGGAAATAATCGCCCTCAAACCGACATTGGCGCTGGTGGCCGTCGGAATCATGATGGTCATATCGTTGTCGAGAATTTTCATTACATAGAAACGCTGATCAATGCCACCGATGGTTTGTGTTTCAATGGCTTCGATGAGCCCCACGCCATGGGCCGGATACACAGCCATATCACCTTCTGAAAACACATGAACCTCCACATACTAGAATAGACGTACGCCGACCGGCCACAGATACAGGATCGGCATATTCTTAAAATACTATATTAACATATTTTTTCATTAACCGCAAAGCTTGTCTGAGACGACGAAAGGAGAAACGGGTTTCCGGAAAAAAGTCTGATTAAAATCTGAGAGCTACCTGCATCTTGCCCTCATTCCGAATTGTTCCACCTGAAGCCGAAGCCTGAAGAAACCAGGAGCGCAATTCGTTTACCGGCCATTCATCCGGTTCATGCAGACATCAATCCCCTCATGAACGAACAAGCGAACTGCCTCTTCCACCATGGCTTTACGCTGGTCAAACACGGCCAGTTCGCCTTCGCTCATCCGTGACAAGACAAACTGTTCCACAGGTTGCCCCCCCCCATCGGGATGAGCCATGGGGCGTCCAATCCCGATTTTCATGCGCGCAAAATCCTGGGTTCCGACATGTTGAACGATAGACCGGATACCGTTATGCCCACCGGCGCCACCCTTGCTCACGAGTTTGATTCTCCCGAGCTGAAGGTCTATGTCATCATGCAGAACAAGCAGATGCTCCCGGGGTATTTTAAAATAATCGATAAAGCTGCGGACACACTCTCCGGAGCGGTTCATATAGGTCTGCGGCTTCACCAGGAAGATCTGGGCACCAAAGGTTCGTCCTTGACAGTAGAACCCCTGCATTTTCAGCGTGTCCGCCTGCCATCCCAATGTGCCGGCAAGGTGATCAATAAAGAAAAAACCGATATTGTGGCGTGTTAAATGATATTCCCGTCCGGGATTACCAAGGCCTGCAAGTAAAAAACGTGAATCCGCCACGGCAGTATACGAAAGAGAAACGAAAGAAAAACGAAAGAGAAAAAACGAGCCGAAAGAATATTCGGCTCGTGAGAGGCGCAACCAAAAGCAGAGACTCTGCTTTATTGAAAAGAAATTTTTATTGAACAGCCACGCAGGTCACACTTTCCTTTTCGAGCATTTCGACCTTGGCTGGAAGAGGAAGATCGCCGTACGTTAACCCGGGGCCGCCTTGCTCCAACGGAGTAATATCAACCTCAATGACATCAGGTATATCCAAGGGGCAACCACGCAGTTGAATGGTATCCTTGAAAACATGCAGTTCCCCGCCCAGATCGACACCCTTGGCGGTTCCGACATATGCAATCGGCACTGTGAATTTGGCAGCCTTTTGGAGGTCGATCTCAAGAAAATCAACATGAATAAGCTTCCCGGAAAGAGGCTCCTTCTGAATTTCCTGAACCAGAACATGCCGCTCCCCCGCCGTGTCGCCCTCAACCTTTAAAGTTACCACTGCATTACGACCATGAATATACAGAAGGTTTTTATACAGCTTTACTGTATCGAGCTGCAGCGAGACAGGCGTGCCGCCACCACTGTAAAGATTGGCAGGCGTAATTTCGCGCATCCGCATCTGCCGCATGGGCCCCTTGCCAAAAACCGTGCGCACCGTTGAATCCAAGTGTATCTGTAACATGCAAACCCTCCCCCCTTACTCCGGGATTTATACAAATTCGTTAGTAATAATCGAAATCAAACAAACAAATAACTGACTGAATCTTCATTGTGAATCCTGCTGATCGCCTCACCCAGCAGTGGCCCAACAGACAGGACAGTAATTTTATCACACTTACTGGCATCCTCCTTTAACGGAATGGAGTTGGTGACCAAAAGTGATTTCAAACAGGACTTGGTGATGCGTTCAACCGCAGGACCCGACAAAACGCCATGGGAACAGCAGGCATGCACTTCTTTAGCACCGACCTGTTTCAATATCTCAGCGCCGCCGCACAAGGTACCTGCGGTATCGACCATATCATCAAGTAGAATGGCGGTTTTCCCGGCGACATCGCCGATGACATGCATGGCCTCACATTCGTTGGCCCGTTCGCGGCGTTTATCAATAATGGCCAATCCGGCATTGAGGCGCTTGGCAAAGGCGCGGGTTCGCTCCACCCCGCCGGCATCTGGGGAAACCATGACGACGTCGGTAAAGCTATCCCTAATGTATTTTAAAATGATAGGCGCCGCGTACAGGTGATCAACCGGAATATTAAAAAACCCTTGAATCTGACCAGCATGGAGATCCATGCACAGCACCCTCCGGGTGCCGACCACCATGAGCATCTCGGCAACGGCCTTGGCGGTAATCGGCACGCGAGGCCGCACCTTGCGATCCTGTCGGGCATAGCCGTAATAGGGCATCACCGCCGTGATCCTGCGGGCGGAGGCGCGACGCAAGGCATCGATCATGATCAACAGTTCCATAATGTGATCATTGACCGGGGTACAGGTGGGTTGAACAACAAAAACATCGGCACCGCGGACATTTTCCCCGATCTCGACCGAGATTTCGCCGTCGGAAAACTGCTTGACCTCAGCCGCGCCCAAAGGAACACCTAAGTATTCACAGATCTCCTTGGCGATGGCAGGATTGGCGTTGCCGGTGAAAATTTTCATCTTTTTGAGCATGGCGGACTTCTTTTAAAGAATGGCTGGGGCGGGAGGATTCGAACCCCCGAATGCAAGGATCAAAACCTTGTGTCTTACCGCTTGACGACGCCCCAGCCCATTGCCAGAAACACTGAACGGACAGTGGGATTCATTTCTCTCCAACAGGAGCAACTAGATAAGTGTAAGGATAGCAGCGCTTTAAACGAGCACAACAGGCTTCCGCGCACCGTTCTTCAGCAAACAGGCCAAAAACCGTCGGCCCAGAGCCGGACATCAATGCTGCACTTGCCCCATTGTGGAGCAGTTCATCCTTCAAACGCGCGAGTTCCGGATACTTGGCGATAGTTACCGTTTCAAGATCGTTCAACAAAACCATCGGCGGAGCACCCGCTTGCACCGGAAAACCCAGGGCGCAGCTTTCATCCGCACCTTCTTTTAAACTTTCTAGCTTACTTGCGTTTTCATTTTTTGTCAATGCAAAACTCTGATAAACCCAACGAGTGGAGACAGGAAATCCCGGATTAACCATGAGAACGCTGTAACCGTACAGCGGTGCAACAGGTTGCAAAATCTCTCCAATTCCCGTGGCAAAAGCTGCCGGCGCATCGGCAAGAAAAAACGGCACATCCGCACCTAACCGCAAACCTAATGTGATCAACTCATCAGCGGAACAGCCGCATGCAAACAATTCGTTCAAGCCCCGCAGCGTTGCGGCCGCATCACTGCTGCCCCCGCCCAGGCCAGCGGCCACAGGTATCCTCTTGGTTAACCCGATAGTGACACCAGAATCCGTGCCGCATCTCCGCCCTTGCGTTGCCTTGAAAAACAGCTCCGCGGCCCGGCAGACGAGATTGTCTCTGTTCACCGGAATTCCACCACCGCCGAAACAGTGCAAATGAATGCCTTCCGCGCACGAAGCCAGCTCAATTTCATCGTACAAACTGACCTTGTGCATGCAGGTTTCAAGGAGATGGTAGCCATCAGGCCTGCGCCCAATCACCCTGAGGAACAGGTTGATTTTCGCCGGGGCCTTGAGGCTCAGCCGATTCTGCCGCATTGATGATCTCGCCCTGAAACTTTAGGATAACTTGACGAACCGTATCTTCAATTCGTAGAGAATGCGGGTCAACAATTCATTCTCATCGGCGTCGAGATTTCCCTTCGTTTTGCCGGCAAGCAGGGTCAATGTATCAATGGAGTGCTTGGCCAATTCGCGATCCACCATCCGCTGCCCTGTTTCCGGATGCGGTAGTTCCCCCATGTGATACAAGGCAGCGGTGTTCAGGGAAAGAACAAATGAGGCAAAGGTCACCTCCGGCATAATGCATCTGCCGGAGGCATCCCGAATCCGGCCATCTGGGCATTCGCCGCAATTTGAAAGATTCTCGGTCATAGCTTCTCACTCAACATTTTGATTTTCCGATTTTTTTCGATTTAAAGACCAATACACGCCAATAAAAATTTGGGTCAACAAGCCTTTAAGCTAATCGACAACCTCGGCTCAAATAAGAGGTCCCTCTTTTTCCTGTACGACAGAAGGCTGGTTCACCGGGAATATACCGATATTGCCGGTGAGCCACAATCCTAAAGTAGGGTCGATACGCTGACCTTTACCGCCATGCACCGACAGGCATACAATCAAGGGCCCGTCGCAGCTTCTCCTTGAAGATACGCCGCCAAGGCGCTATATATTTTAAGTTTACGGTGCCAAAACCGGCGAGAGAAGGCACAAGAGTCAACTTAAGGAGCATTGCATGGAAGAAGTTCGAGTTCGCTTTCCCCCCAGTCCCACGGGGTATTTGCATATTGGGGGCGCCAGAACGGCGCTGTTCAACTGGATTTTTGCCAAAAAACACCACGGCAAACTGATCCTCCGCATCGAAGACACCGACGAGGAACGCTCCACCCAGGCCTCGATCGACGGCATTATCGACGGATTGCAATGGCTTGGCCTCGACTGGGACGAAGGCCCATACTTCCAGACCGAATTCGCCGATGATCATATCGCGGCTGCCAGAAGGTTACTGACCTCCGGGCATGCCTACAAATGCTTCTGCACCAAGGAAGAGCTGGAACAAAAACGCGAGACAGCCTTGGCTGAAAAAAAGCGCGAGGTCGGCTACGACGGTACCTGTCGCCATTTAACCATTGAACAGGTGCAAGAAAAGGAAGCGCAGGGCATCCCGGCGACCATTCGTTTCAAGGTACCCGAACGCCAGGGCACCCTGTTTTATGATGACGAGGTCCTGGGCCGTATCGAACGCGCCTACAGCGAGATCGAGGATTTTGTCATTGTCCGCTCCAACGGCAAGCCACTTTACCTGCTGTGCAACGTGGTCGATGATATCCGTGATCGCATCACCCATGTCATCCGTGGCCAGGACCACATGACCAACACCACGCGGCAGGTGCTGCTCTACGAAGCTTTGCAGGCAAAACTGCCGGTGTTTGCCCACATGCCGCTCACCCTGGATCTGCAGAAACGCAAAATCTCCAAACGCAGTCACGGCGAGGTGGTGGCGGTCCAGTTTTATCGGGACATGGGCTTCATTCCCTGGGCTCTGTGCAACTTTCTCTGCCTGCTGGGCTGGAATCCCGGCACCGATCAGGAATTCTTTTCCCGCGAGGAACTGATCGAGGCCTTCAGCCTCTCCCGGATGAGCCGGGTCAACTCGGTGTTCAACTATAAACCGGGCGACCCCAAATTCTTCACCGACCCCAAACTGATCGCCATCAACGAACATTATCTGCGCACCATGGATCTTGCCGAGCTCGGCCAACTGGTGCGCAAGGAACTGGAGGCCGAGGATCTATGGGACCCAACCTATGCGGACGCACGACGCCCCTGGTATCTGGCGACCCTGGGCCTGATCCGCGACCGGTTCCACACGCTCAAGGATTTCACCTCCGCCGGCCGGGCCTATTTTTCCGATCAGTACGATATCGACCCCAAACCGCTGGCAAAAAACGTGCTCAAACATCCGGAGCTGGCCGCCTGGTTGCCGCAACTGGCCGAGCGTTTCACCGCACTGGACACGTTTAACGCCGAGGAAACCGAACGGGTCTGCCGCGAGTTGGCCGACGAACTGGCCATCAAGCCGGGCATCCTGATCAACGGCATGCGCACTGTGCTCACCGGACAGCTGGCCGGGCCTTCGATGTTCGATATTGTCACCACTTTGGGCCGGGAAAAAGTCGTGGCGCGCCTGCGTCACGTCGATCACCTGTTCGCCGCCGTCTAACGTTTGCACACGGAATGACACCTATGACCACAGAAAAAGAGAGCGCCAGCAAGCCGCTCGATTTCATCCGCCAGATCATCGCCGAGGATCTCGCCTCCGGAAAACACCAGACCATCGCTACCCGTTTTCCGCCCGAGCCCAACGGCTTTCTCCATATCGGCCACGCCAAATCGATCTGTCTCAATTTCGGGGTGGCGGTGGAGAACAACGCCACCTGCCATCTGCGCTTCGACGACACCAACCCGGACAAGGAATCCACCGAATACGTCGAATCGATCAAGCGCGACGTGCGCTGGCTGGGATTCGATTGGGGCCCGCATCTCTATTACGCCTCGGATTACTTTGATCAACTCCATAATTTTGCAATCGAACTGATCAAGATGGGCAAGGCCTATGTCTGCCACTTGAGCGGGGACGAGATGCGGCAATACCGTGGCACCCTGACCGAACCGGGCACAGAGAGCCCCTACCGCAACCGGGCGGTGGCGGAGAATCTCAATCTTTTCGAGCGGATGAAGAGCGGAGAGTTCGACGAAGGCACCTGCGTGCTCCGGGCCAAGATCGACATGGCCTCGCCCAACATCGTCCTCCGCGACCCGGTGCTCTATCGCATTCTCAAATCGAGCCACCACCGCACCGGCGACAAATGGTGCATCTACCCGATGTACGATTTTACCCACTGTCTCTCCGACATGCTGGAGCGCATCACCCACAGCCTCTGCACCCTGGAGTTCGAGAACAACCGCGCCCTCTACGACTGGGTGCTGGATACCCTGCAAACCCCTCATCACCCCAGGCAAATCGAGTTCGCCCGGCTCAACATCAACTACACCGTGACCAGCAAGCGTAAATTGCTGCAACTGGTGAACGAGGGCTTTGTGTCCGGTTGGGACGACCCACGGATGCTGACCATCTCCGGCTTGCGCCGTCGAGGCTACACCCCGGCATCGATCCGCAACTTCTGCGCCACCATCGGCATCGGCAAACGGGAATCCTGGATCGACATGGGCGTGCTGGAAAACTCGGTCCGCGACGATCTCAACCAGTCGGCCCTCCGGGTTTTCGGCGTGCTTGATCCGCTCAAAATCGTTATTACCAACTATCCGCCCGACCAGACCGAAGAGGTGACCGCCCAAAACCACCCCCAGTATCCGGAGATGGGGGAACGGACTGTGCCCTTTTCGCGCGAGGTCTATATCGAACGATCGGATTTCATGGAAAACGCCCCGAAGAAATTCTTCCGGCTGAGCGTTGGCCGGGAAGTGCGGCTGCGCTATGCGTACCTCATCACCTGCCAGGAGGTGGTCAAGGACGACCAGGGCAAGGTGGTGGAATTGCGCTGCACGTATGACCCGGACAGCCGTGGTGGCTCCGCACCGGATGGCCGCAAGGTCAAAGGCACCATCCATTGGGTTTCCGCGCCCCATGCCCTGCGGGCTGAAGTGCGTTTGTACGACCGATTGTTCACCGCCGAATATCCGGATGCGGACAAGGAAAAAAGTTTCAAGGACTTCCTCAATCCGGACTCGCTCACCACTCTAGCAGACTGCATGCTGGAGCCGGGCTTGCTGCAAGCATGCCCTGATGACCGTTTCCAGTTCGAACGGCAGGGATATTTCTGCCTCGATGCCGTGGCGAGCACGCCGGTCAAACCGGTCTTCAACCGGATTGTTACCCTGCGTGACAGCTGGGCAAAACTCAACGAATCCGCATGAGCGAACAATTATGCCTCTGATCAACCTGCGAAATATGGCGATCAACCAGAGCGGTACCATCACCGCCGTTAAGGTCGGCGGCGAACTCGGCCGCCGTATCCGGGAAATGGGCCTGGTTCCGGGTACTGAAATCACGATCAAACAACGAGCTCCCTTGAATGACCCGGTCGCCCTCCGGGTCATGGGCGGCACTCTGACCCTGCGCAACAACGAAGCAGATTTCATTGAGGTGGAAGTCGCCCCTTAATCAAACGCCAATCACACCATTCTGCCGCGAGGGCGATTCGTTCCCCTCGGGTCCCTCTGGCTGCCCTGCGCCTTGCATGCGGGCTTTTCCCCTCCCCGTGTTCCCACAAAAAAAATGTATTGCACAGCGTCCCCCTTGGCAAAGCTGTTGACAGTGGCCATTGTTTGGAGTACCTAACACTGACTGTTTGCACCGTTGAAATTCGGTTTCGCGGAATTTCAACGGCTATCGGGCTTCAGGACCCGCATGCAGCGCCGACCAATGTTCACCAGGCACCCGTTGTAGTCATGACCAAGGATCAACCAGAAACCTCCTGCTTTCTGCTCAGCGACATCCAGGCCCTGTGCCGGCGCCGCAAACGCTGCGGCATCAGGATGGACCAGACAGGTACGCCTTTGCCCGATTCTTGCTGCAATAGCCGCATGCGGGTTTGCACCGTCAATGGCGACAGAAAGACCTGTGCCAGGATGGCGAATTTGGGGGTGCTGCCCGGTTCAGAACTGGAACTGCTCTGCAAGGGAGGAGGTCAGCAGTGCATGATCAAGGTCAACGGCGGCACCATCAGCCTTGATGCCTCGACCGCCGCCGCTATTCTGGTGGAACCGGCCTGAACGTTCCTGCCCCGACCCACGAACAGTCCAAGGGAAAACCTGGCTATGCCGGGTGTACAGCCCATGATCAATTTCGACCCTTGGAGGGAAAACCATGCAAAATATTCTTGTCTTCATTGCTGTCGCCGTCGCCTTTTTTTTCATCGGACGGCGGATATGGAACTCCTGGCGCCATCCCGGCGCCACTTCCTGCGGATGCGGCTGTTCGGCTTGCGATAGCGCTGTTCGTTGTCCCGAAAGAAAGACAGCATTGCCCTTATATAAACCATGATTGAGCCGGTATGCGCCGTTTGCATCCATTTGGGCGAGACTTCGATCTTCTGACCAATCTGCTCCGAAATTCATCCCCAGCAAAGCCTGACAACCTCTTCTCGGCCATTTTGCGCCCTGATTAACGCCAGATTCGCAGAACTACCATGGAAAACGTCTGCACCATCGCCCTCGCTGGCAACCCCAATGCCGGCAAGACCACCCTGTTCAATCACCTGACCGGCGCCCGGCAGCATGTGGGCAATTATCCCGGCATCACGGTGGAACAGAAAGAAGGCTGCTGTCTGCACCACGGACAGGGGCTCCGCGTCGTCGATCTGCCGGGCACCTACTCCCTGACCGCGTATTCCGTCGAGGAACTGGTGGCCCGCGATTTTATCATCAACGATAAACCCGATGTGGTGGTGGATGTGGTTGACGCCTCCAATCTGGAGCGAAACCTCTATCTCAGTTGCCAGTTTCTAGAACTGGGGACGCCGTTGGTGATCGCCCTCAACATGATTGATGTGGCTGAAAAAAGGGGCATAACCATCGACACCGACCAATTGGGCGCGCGCCTCGGGGTACCGGTGATTCCGATCATCGCCCGGAGCGGCAAGGGCGTGGACCAACTTCTTGACGCCGTGCTGATGGCAGCCGCAGCAAAAACACCGCCGCAACCCGCCTTTCTCCGCTACGGTTCCGATATCGACCAGGCCCTCGCTGACATGACAACAGATATCGAGGCATGCACGGAACTGACCGCCGTCTACCCCGTGCGCTGGCTGGGAGTCAAGCTGCTGGAGAATGACGAACAGATCGTCCACAAGGCGCTAGCCCTTTATCCTGAAGCCGGAAAAAAACTGGCTGCCCGCTGCGAGGAGGTGACGCAGCATCTCCAGCAGACCCTCGGGGTCTACCCGGAGGCGGTTATTGCCGATCACCGCTACGGCTACATCAAATCGATCATCCACCAGGGTGTCGTTACCCGCAAATTCGTGGCCGACAGGCTCTACGCCTCGGACAAGATCGACAAGATCGTCACCCACCGCATCCTCGGACCACTGATCATGGCCGGGGTTTTGTTCGCGCTCTACACCTTTACCTTCAGCTACAGCACCGTGCTGGTTGACTGGCTCTCGCAGTTTTTTGCCCTCATCAGCAAGGGCATCGACACCCTGCTGCCCGACGGCCCGGTCAAGTCGATGATCATCTCGGGCGTGGTCGACGGAGTTGGCGGCGTCCTGGGTTTCGTGCCGATCATCATGTTCATGTTTTTCGGCATTGCCCTGCTCGAGGATTCGGGGTATCTGGCCCGGGTTGCCTTCATGATGGACCGCATTTTCCACTTTTTCGGCCTGCACGGCTCCTCAGTCATGCCCTTCATTGTCTCGGGAGGCATTGCCGGTGGCTGCGCCGTGCCCGGCGTCATGGCCACCCGGACCCTGCGTTCCCCCAAGGAACGGCTGGCAACGCTGTTGACTGTGCCCTTCATGAACTGCGGGGCCAAGCTGCCAGTACTGACGCTCCTGATTGGCGCTTTTTTTTCAGACCATCAAGCCCGCTACATGTTCCTCGCCACCCTGGCGGCCTGGGTCGTGGCCCTGTGCGCCGCCAAATTCCTCCGCCTGACCGTGCTCAGGGGCGCCTCCACCCCCTTTGTCATGGAATTGCCGCCCTACCGTTTCCCCACCCTTAAAGGTCTGTTTATCCACACCTGGGAGCGCACCTGGCAGTACATAAAAAAAGCGGGCACCGTCATCCTCGGCATCTCGATACTGATCTGGGCGATGATGACCTATCCGGGCCTGCCCAAGGAGCGATTGGGCTATTACGAGCAGCAAAGGGCACAGATACAGTCGGTCCACGCGTCGGCGGACAAGGCGACGCTGGCCGAGGCACTGCAAAAGATAGAGGCGGAAGAGGCGATGGAAAGACTGCGGAATTCCATCGGCGGCCGGGTCGGCATTGCCCTGGAAAGCGTCAGCCGGTATGCGGGTATCGACTGGCGGACCAACATCGCCCTGATCGGCGGTTTTGCCGCCAAGGAAGTCATCATATCGACCCTGGGAACGGCCTACTCGTTGGGTGAGGTCAACGCTGAGCAAACGACATCGCTCAGTGAACGGCTGGCCAAGGACCCCAACTGGAACCCGGTGGTGGCCCTGGCGGTACTGGTGTTCATCATGTTCTATGCGCCCTGTTTCGTCACCGTCATCTGCATCGCCAAGGAGGCGGGGTCGTGGAAATGGGCGGTCTTTTCGATGGTCTTCAACACGCTTTTCGCCTACGTCATGGCGGTGGCAATCTACCAGATCGGCGCCCTGCTCTATCTGCGCTGAGGGACTGATTGGGCGCACTCAGGCCTTGTAGTCCTTGAACCGGAGCAGGACTTCAGTCATCTCCGCTGCCGGCAAGACAGGCGGCTCGGCAACCGGCAGGGCCTGGAGATAGATCCGCGCAAGAGTCTCCACCTCAATGGCCAGGGCCAGGACGTGATCGAGATCATCGGCATGGCAGATCATGCCGTGATGGGCCAGCAGGGCGGCAGACCTGTCGCGCAGGGCCGCGATCGCCGCATCTGACAGAGCCTGGGTACCGAAAGTGGCGTAGGTGCCGCACCGGATCGAATCGCCGCCAGCCATGGCCACCATATAGTGAAAGGCTGGAATGGATCGCTCCAGGCAAGCCAAGGTGGTGCAATACGGGCTGTGGGCATGGAGAATGGCCCCTGCCTGGGGATAGGTGCGATAAATGTCGGCATGCATCCGCCATTCCGATGAGGGCTTGCGTTTCCCCCGCGACTTGCCCGACCACTCCATCCACACGATATCCTCGGGCCGACAGCGGTCATAGGGCAAGGCCGAAGGCGTAATCCAGAAACCCGCACCGTCTCGGACGCTGACATTCCCCGAGGCACCCTGGTTCAACCCGTGGCTGTTCATGGCCCGGGCAATGGCCAGCACCTTTTCCTGCAGCCTGAAACCAGTCATTACCCCTGCTCCGGGTACAGTTCGCGCAAACCGGCGCGGCTAGCCGCACAGATGCCCCGTTCGGTGATCAGGCCGGTCACCAGCCGGGCCGGGGTGACATCAAAGGCTGGATTGACGGCAGGCGTCGCCGCAGGCGCAATCGAGAACGTACGGACCGCACCCGTTTCATCCTGCCCCTGCATGCGCAGGACCTCTTCCGCCCCCCGTTCTTCAATGGGGATCTCGGCAACGCCGTCGCTCACCGTCCAGTCGACCGTTGAACCGGGCAGAGCCACGTAAAAGGGCACACCGTTATCCTGCGCTGCCAAGGCTTTGAGATAGGTGCCGATCTTGTTGCAGACATCGCCGCTGGCCGTCGTACGGTCGGTGCCGACAATGCAGAGGTCAATCAGCCCGTGCTGCATGAGATGTCCTCCGGCGTTGTCAACGATCAGGTGATGGGGAATGCCCGCGGCCACCAATTCCCAGGCGGTGAGACTGGCGCCCTGGTTGCGGGGCCTGGTCTCGTCCACCCAGACATGCACGGGTATCCCTTCCGCCACGGCTTTATAGATAGGCGCCAGGGCTGTGCCCCAGTCAACGGTCGCCAGCCAGCCGGCATTGCAATGGGTGAGGATATTGACCGGCTCCCCCACTCCTTTTTTTTCCTGAATGCCCTTGATCATGGCCGCGCCGTGACTGCCAATCGCTTCGTTGGCGGCCACATCCTCCTCGCAGATCCGTCCGGCTTCGCGGTAAGCCGCAGCCAGCCGCTGTTCTTCCGGCAAGGGGAGCAAGACCCGCAGCATCCGCTCCACGGCCCAGCGCAGATTGACCGCCGTTGGCCGGCAGGCAATCAGATGGCCAGCCATGCTCTCCAGTGCCTGCGCACTGGTACCCTGCCGCAACCCGAGGCAGATGCCATAGGCGGCGGTGGCACCGATGAGCGGCGCGCCCCGGACCAGCATCCGGCTGATCGCACCCATCGCCTCCTCCAGTGTTTCCAGACGAACCACCGCAAAATGAAAGGGGAGCTGTGTTTGATCGATAATTTCAACCCCAACCCCATCCGCCGCCAGCCAGATTGAACGATATGCCTGCCCGTTGACCTTCACAATCCACCTCGTTACTGTCAAGTTTCGTCCGCTGAACGGGACTGTCGCCGCTCCCCGGAAAAATGCGCTTTCTTCTCGTGATTGCTCTACCTACCTAAACTGCGCGCCACCGGCAAGTGAATTATGCGCGGCCAATACCCATTCACGTCTGCCTTGATAGAAAAAATAATGATTCTCTTCTATCTGGCTGCTGGATTTTTCGCCAACGCTCTGCTATACAATATAAAGTTGCCTATTTTAAGACAGTTGCATTTCATCCGCGTTGCATTTGGCCATGACCACTGCTCACTCCGTTCTCAGCAATCTCAAAATTTCCGGTAATCTGCCAAGCATGCCGCAGATCCTGGTGCAGTTGATCGACAAGTGCCATGATACCGAGATCGATCTCCAGGCCATTGCCCATATTGTCGACAAGGATGCCGCAATCAGCGCAAAATTGCTGCAACTGGTCAATTCCGCGTTCATCGGAGCACGCCGGCCCTTCACCGATCTTGAGCAGGCGGTGGTGTATCTTGGCGGCGATACCGTCAGAAATCTGGCCATCAGCCTTTCGGTCCAACAAGTTTTCCGCCGGGTGGAAAGCAACGGTCTGCTGTCTATCGACCGTTTCTGGCACCACAGTTTCCTCAACGCCCTCCTGGCCCGGAACATTGCCCTTGCCATTGCCTATCCCGACCCCTCGGAAGCCTACTTGGCCGGATTGCTGCACGATATCGGCAAACTGCTGCTGTGGATGGCTTTCCCCGGAAAATACGCGCCGCTCCTGCTCAAGGGAGTCCGCTGTCACAACGGCCGGCTCGCCTTCCTTGAAGAAGAGAAACTCCATGTCAACCACTGCTCGGCCGGAGCCTGGTTGTGTGAACAATGGCAGCTGCCCACCCTGCTTGCCGACGCGGTCCGGTATCACCACCACCCGCTTGACGAGGTCGAGCAGGCCTTGCCGCTGACCAGGATTGTCTGCCTTACCGACCTGCTCAGCCATAGCAGCACCAATGGCCAGGACTGCCTGGATGCGGCCGATCGGCTTTTCGGCCTGTCTTCAACGCAGGTGCAGGCAGCGTACGAGGGGATTGAAGAACGGATAGATGAACTGGCCGGACAACTTGGCATCCATGTTCCCCGCAGCGCCAAAAGCTCCCATGACCAGGAGCCGGAAAGTCAGCAATCCCACAAGGAAATCTCTCTGGGCCTGATTAACCGCATCAGGGAAATCACCCAACTGAGCGGCCTGCTCGACAACCTGCTGCGAGCGGAAAACACCGGCCAGGTTGTAACCGCGGTGGAACAGGGGCTGAAAATCCTCTTTAACGAGGAGGCCTGCCTGGTTTTGGCCCTGGACCGGCAAACCGGCGAGTTACGCGCCTGTACCTCATCCGGCAATAAATTGTCCCGGGAAATGAATGGATTCACCTTTTCGCCAAAGCGATTTACCGGCAGCCTGCCAGGGAAGGCCCTCCAAGAGCAGCGCCTGCTCCATTCCTTCAGCAAAAATAACCAGGGGAAAAATCCGCCCAATCTCCTGGACGCCCAGCTGCTGCATCTTTTCGGGACAGAAGGCATGGTCGCCATCCCCATGCTCTATCAGAAGGAACTGCTGGGCCTGATCCTCATCGGCCTGACCGAAAAATCCTTCTATCATTTCAATGGCCAGTGGACCTCGCTCCGCCTGCTGGCCAACCATGCGGCCATCTGCTTCTACCTGGAGCGGATGCGGATGGTGCAGGCAGAGCAGATCGCGGCCGAACGCATGCAGGCGGCAAACCTGGCAGCTCGCAAAATAGCGCACGAGATCAACAACCCCCTGGCCATCCTGAGGAATTACCTCCACATCCTCGGCAAAAAAAATGAACAGGGCGAGAGGATCAACGAAGAATTGGCCATAATCGACAGCGAACTGGAACGACTCGGACATATTACCCTCGGGCTCAAGGATCTGGCCCATGAAGATACCGAAATCCATATGGAGCGCCTCGATCTGCACCGGCTCATCGCGGAAACACTCCAGCTGTTCGAGACCGCTTCAGGCAAAAACTCTCTGATCCATTTCACCTTCACGCCATGGCCCCAGCCGCTTTTCATCCGCACTGACCGCAGATGCCTCAGTCAGATCTTACAGAACCTGCTCGGGAATGCCGTGGACGCCGTGGATGGGCAAGGCCTTGTTGCCATCCGGACCACGGCGGCCCCGGACGCAGTCCTGATTTCCGTGGAAGACAGCGGGCCGGGCATCGATCCGGCTCTGGAAGCAACGTTGTTCACTGCGGGCACCTCGACAAAAGATGGCCGTCATGGCGGCCTCGGCCTGGCCATCGTCCATTCATTGACAACGCAACTGGGGGGATCTATCAGGTATCAATCCCGACCGGGGCAAACGATTTTCACGCTCACCCTTTTGCCCTGAAGACCTTGTCCCCATTGGAAAAATGGTATTTTTTCATTGGACTTTTGCCGATAAACGCGTTTGAATGACCCGTATGCACAACCGACAGTTTTTTCGCAATACTGTTCAACTTAAACGATAGGTTTGCACCTGACTCATGCCACAGTTACACACTGTTCTAGTCGTTGACGATGAAGTGCATCTTTGTAACAGTCTTGCAATCCTCCTCAAATCGGAGGGGTATCAGGTAGACACCGCTAATTCGGGGGCACAGGCCTTTCAACAGTTACGGTGCAATGCCTACGCCGTGGCTCTTGTGGACATGGACCTGCCCGACATGAGCGGCAACCACATCGCCGCCCGCATCAGGGACGAACACCCGGGAACGGCCATCGTCATCCTCACCGGAAACGCCACCATCGACAACGCCGTCGAATCCCTTCGCCTCGGCGTCTACGATTACCTTCGCAAGCCCTGCCCACCCGATCGCCTGATCCGCACCATCGCCAGAAGCATTCAGCACAAGCAGCTCAAGCAAGATTTGCACAACAGCGAAAAGCGATTCCGGCAATTGGCCCAGGCAACCTGGGAGGGTATCATCATCTATGACCGGGGCGAGCTGTTGCAGACCAACAGCCAATTGTGCCGGATGTTCGGCTACCAGGAAGATGAACTGCTGGGCAAGCAGATTTTCGATGTGCTCTTGGACCGCCACTCCATTCGCGCCATGAACCCCCCGGCCGATCCCGACCCGATCGGACCCTTTGAGGCCAGGGGCATCAGAAAAGACGGTTCCTCCTTCCCCGTCGAATTCAGGGTCAAACATATTGATTTCCAAGGCCGCCAGGTGCAGGTGGCCGCCATCCGCGACGTCACCGACAGCGAGATCGCCGTACAGCAAAAGATGGCGCTGATGGAAAGGCTGGCCGATGCCAAACGCATGGAATCTCTCGGCCTGATGGCCAGTTCCGTGGCCCATGACCTCAACAACATCATGGCCGGCATCATCACCTACCCGGAATTGCTGCTCATGGACCTGGGAGAAGGGTTCAAATACCGGGAAGAGCTGATGATGATCCGCGAGGCCGGTAAACGGGCAGCGGCCGTGGTCAACGACCTACTGACCGTGGCCCGCGGCGCCACGAGCAAGAAGGAAACGCACAATATCAACACCCTGGTTACCGATTACCTTAAGTCAGTGGAATTCAAGGAACTTGCCCAGCGATTCCCGGAAGTGCAGATTACCCCCTACCTCGAGGGCAAACTGCACAACATCAACTGTTCGGCCATGCATCTGGGCAAATCGATCATGAATCTGGTGAACAACGCGGCTGAGGCAATCCAAGGGAAAGGACAGATCGTCATTGCCACCAAAAACGTCAGGTTGACCGTTCCGCAACAGGGCCTTGAGGTGATCGAACCCGGCGAGTACGTGATGATCTCGGTGGAGGACAACGGCCCGGGCATCTCCGCCCAGGATATCACCCAGATCTTCAGCCCTTTTTACAGTAAAAAAGTGATGGGCCGCAGCGGGACCGGCCTCGGGCTCGCCGTGGTCTGGAATACGGTGCATGATCATGGCGGTTTCGTTGATGTGGCAAGCAGCGGCCGGGGCTCGCTGTTCTCCCTCTATTTCCCGATAGACAGATTCGGTATTTCCAGACTGGCAGAGCAGTCGCCAGCCATCGGTCAATATCAGGGCAATGGAGAAAAGGTCCTGGTGGTGGATGATCAAAAGAGCCAACGCGAAATTGCCAGCCGCCTGCTCAGCCGGCTCGGATACCAACCGTTGACCGTACAGTCGGGCGAAGAGGCGGTCGAATATATTAAAACAACACCGGTTGATGTGGTCATTCTCGACATGATGATGGATCCGGGCATCAACGGCTGCGAAACCTATGAGCGCATCCTCCGCTACGCTCCCGGCCAAAAGGCCATCATCACCACCGGATACTCCAATGCCGAAGAAATCAACCGGGCCACAAATCTTGGCATCAGTCAATTTATTAAAAAACCCTACTCGCTCCATGAACTGGCCCAGGCCCTTAAACTGGAAATCAGCCCCCGCAGACAGTCGTCCACCCCTGCCTGAACAGGAATGGTGCCGGCCATCCATCCGGTTCCCTTCTCTCTGAAAGTCTGCAGAGATTGCCCCGTTATCCTTAAGTATCCCTGCTCCAACCGAAGGAAATGCCTCCATGAAACGTTTTTTTTATCTGCTTACCCGCCCCTGCGTCTGGCTGTGGAAATTCCTCAGTTCGGGTTTGACGATCCTTTTCAACCTGATATTCCTCGCCTTATTGGTGGCAGGCCTGACCGCGGCGCTGTACACGCCCACGATCAATGTCCCGGCTGGAAGCGCTCTGGTCCTCGCGCCCGAGGGGGACATCGTTGAGGAACGATCATCCATGGACGCCATGAGCAGGGTGCTCAACCGCATTTCCGGGGCGCCCATCCACGAAGAAACCTTCCTCCAGGACATCCTCGACATGGTTCATGCCGCCGCCGATGACCGGCGGATTAAGCTGCTGGTCCTCAACACCAACCGCATGGGCGACGTCAGTCTCGATCAAATCCAGACCATTGGCGCGGCCATCGACGCGTTCAAGCAGACAGGCAAAAAAGTATTTGCCGTGGGCGACAACTTCAATCAGGCCCAATACTATTTGGCCTCGTGGGCGGACAAGATCTATCTCCATCCGATGGGGGCGGTGCACATTCGCGGCTTTTCCGTTTTCCGGCTTTATGTGCGGGAGATGCTCGATAAATTGGCCGTCAATTTCCATGTCTTCCGGGTTGGCACATTCAAGTCGGCGGTGGAGCCCTTGCTGCGCAACGACATGTCGGCCGAAGACAAGGAAGCCAACAGCCTATGGCTGGGCCATGTGTGGAACACCTACTGCGCCGATATCGCCAAGCATCGCAAGCTCGAGCCGGCGGTCTTCATCGACAACATCAATCAGACGGTTTCCCAATTAGCCTCGGTGGGCGGCGATCGCGGCCAGCTTGCCCTGGCGACCGGCCTGGTGGACGGTCTTAAAACCCACCGGGAGATGGAGGAGCTGCTCCAACAAGAGGTCGGGCCGTCGCCTGATAAAAAAGGATTCAACCACATCGGATTCCATGACTACCTCGAAACAGTGGCGCTCTCCTATACGGAGAAACAAAACCAAAACAACCTGATCGGCATCATAACCGCCTCTGGCAACATCATGCCCGGTGAAGGCGCGGCCGGCCAGATTGGGTCCGACGACCTCATCAAGCGCATCCGCAAGGCGCGGCAGGATGAACGGGTCAAGGCCATTGTCGTGCGCCTGACCACCGGTGGCGGGAGCGCCTTTGCTTCCGAACTGATTCGGGAAGAACTCGTGGCGGCAAAAAGGGAAGGGAAAATCGTGGTGGTTTCCATGGGCGCCATGGCCGCCTCGGGCGGCTACTGGCTGGCAGCCGACGCCGATGCGATCGTGGCGGCGCCGACCACCCTCACCGGGTCGATCGGGATTTTCGGCGCTATCCCCACGGTGGAAAAAACCCTCGCTCATCTCGGCATCCATGGCGATGGCGTCGGCACTACCGACATCGCCCATTTCGGCAACCTGGCCACGGCCATGAGCCCTGAGGAGGCTGCGACCCTGCAGATCGATATCGAGAAAGGATACCGCCGGTTTATCGAGATCGTCGCCAAGGGGCGATCAATGAGCACGGCGCAGGTGGAAAAAATTGCCGAAGGGCGGGTCTGGGATGGGGCGACCGCTCTCAAGCTGGGCCTGGTCGACAAACTTGGCAACCTGCAAGACGCTGTCGCCGAGGCGGCCAAACGGGCCAAGGTTCCTGAAGAAAACGGATATTTTATCGAACTGACGCCCGATAACGTGCTCGAGCGCTTCAAACAAGCGGAGCAGCCGATCGAGGCGCTGGTGGCCCGCTGGCTTCACTCTGCACTGCTCCCGGCATCCTTGCAGCGGCCGGCGGCAGAGCATTTGGATTTCCTGCTGCACAAGGGCGACCCCCAGGGCCTCTACAGCCATTGTCTGCTGCCGCGCTCGGCCCTTTTCTTCCACTGAGCTCTTCTTCGAAGCCGCATCCGTTTCTTTCCTTGCTTCCCAGAGATCGGGGAAAGAAACGGGGCTGATCCTACCCCTTGAGAACTGCCAGCGGCTGCAGCTCGACCACGACCTCGACCAGGTCGCGCTGGTTGTCAATAACCTCCTCAATGTCCTTGTACGCCCCCGGCGCCTCCTCAAGATCACTGCGGTGGCGGAGGGAGTGGAGGATGTGCTGCTGGTCGAGCCGGTCGATTTCCGCACGCAAATTGAGGACCCGTTGCGCCTGTTTGCGGCCGAGAACCCGCCCGGCGCCGTGCGAACAGGACATGAACGACTGCGGATTGCCCAGCCCCCGGACAATATAGCTGCGGCTGCCCTGGCATCCCGGAATAATGCCGTATTCGCCGAGGAAGGCACGGGTGGCGCCCTTGCGATGCACCCAGACCTCCTTGAAGAAATGGGTCTCGCGGGCGGCATAGTTGTGGGCCACGTCAAGGGGTTGATCGAATTGATTACAGCCGGTGACCTCGGCAACGATCTGCTGGAAGGCTTCCATCATCTCACTCCGGTTGGCCCTGGCAAAGGCGACGCAGTATTCCATTTCCCGCAGATATCGCTGCCCCTCCGCTGCATCCAGGGGCAACACAGCCAGCTGCCACTCCTTGGGCACGGCATCCTTGCCCATTTTTTTGGCCAGGAGCACCGCCAGGTTATTGTAATGACCCGCCACCTTGTAACCGATATTCCGACTGCCCGAGTGGGCCATCAGCCAGATCCGGTTGTCGCTGCCCCGCTGGATCTCGAGAAAATGATTGCCGCCGCCCAGCGTGCCGATCTGGCAAAGGGCACTTTCGAACTCCTCGGCCACCACCGGCAGGTCGCCCTCCATGACGCCTGCTTCGGGCAGGTTTTGTCTCGGCCGGGGCCTGAGGTGATGCTTGAAGCCCAGAGGAACGGCGGCGCGAAGCCCGGTAAGAATTTTTTTCAACAGCGGCGCTTCCACCTCGGTCAAGCCGGTGCGAACCGCCCGCATGCCGCAACCGATGTCGACCCCGACCGCGTTGGGAATCACAACGCCAGTGGTGGCCAGGACACCGCCAATCGGCATGCCGTAGCCGACATGGGCGTCGGCCATGATAGCGACGTGATGAAAGGCGCAGTTCAGATTGGCCAGATTCTTCGCCTGGGCCAAAGCCTCTTCGTCCAGCTCGTTAAGCCAGAGAAGCAGCGGAATTTTCTCCGTGGTAATGATCCGTTTCACAGTGTCCTCTTGCTCTCTGCTCCATCTGGTATATAGTGCCGCCTCATGAACCCGATGTGCATGCGGCGCTCCCAGTTACCCACCGCCGCGCGGCCATCCGGCAACACCACTTAAAAAAACAGCTGTGCACAATCCCCATGATTTCCCAGGAAACCCTGACCCATCTCTGGATGCACCTTGGCTGGCCACTGCTGCGCCTGCTCATCTATCTTGCCATTGGCCTGCTGGCGGCCCTGTTCATCGAGTCGCTCAACTGGACGAGGAAACTGGCGGTCGTCGCCCGTCCGCTGACCCGGTTCGGCCATCTCTCACCCCTGACGGGGGCCTCCTTTTCCGTCTGTTTCTTTTCGGCAATGGCGGCCAACACCATGCTGGCCGAGGGGTATAGCAACCAGCAGTTGAGCCGCAAGGAACTCATCCTCGCGAACCTGTTCAACAGCCTGCCCAGCAATTTCCTCCACCTGCCGACAACATTTTTCATTGCCGTGCCGATTATCAAGGGGGCGGCCTTTATCTATATCGGTTTGACTATTAGTGCGGCTGTGCTGCGAACCCTGTTTATCACCCTGCTGGGACGGCTGATGCTGCCCGTCGACAACGGCGAGGTGGTGCATGCCGAGTTGCCGCCGGCTCCGGCCGATCCCTTTCGCACAGCCCTGCGCAACAGCATCAAACGGTTCAAACGGCGTATCCGCAAAATCGTCAGTTATACCGTGCCGATCTACATCCTGTTTTACGCACTCACCGAGGCCGGATACTTCACCGCTGCCGAACGGTTCATCGGCCAGCATCTTTCCTGGCTGGCCTGGCTCTCACCGCAAGCCCTGTCCATCCTCACCTTTCAGATGGCCGCCGAGTTCACCGCCGGCCTGGCCGCCGCCGGCGCACTCCTGGCCAGCGGTTCGATGCGCATGGAGGAAATTGTGTTGGTGCTCCTGATCGGCAATGTCCTTTCCTCACCCATTCGTGCCATCCGCCATCAGTATCCCTATTACGCCGGCATCTTTAAACCGGTGCTGGCGGCGGAGCTGATTTTTTTCAGCCAAAGTTTCCGCGCCTTGAGCATAGCCCTGGTCGCCATCCTGTATTATTTTTTTGCATTATAATTCCTCGATTGCCCGTCACTGACATAAACAGGCGAAAGCCCCATGGAAATCAAGGAGGACGAGATGGAAAAAACTATACTGGCTGCCATCGACGGTTCGGTGTTCAGCGGCGCCAGCCTTGACTATCTGGCAAAACTGTTCGGTTCGGATCACAGCCTCTCCATTCACCTGCTCAGTGTCGTGTCGAGCGGAGGCGGCGACAAGGACTGGATGTTCGATGTCGATCCGCACCGTACCCACTCACCCGAAACGGAAAAAAAAGCCCATCTGGCCCGCAAGCATCTCAAGGATGCCGAAAACAGGTTAGTCCACAATGGTTTTGCCAGGGAACGGATCGAATCCCGGGTAAAAATCGCCTCCAACACCAGCAACGCCATTCGTGAAGAGGCTGAGCGCGGCCATTACGATAGCGTGGTTATCGGGCGCCGTGGCCTAGGCACCGTGGGCAACATGTTTTTCGGCAGCACCTCAGGTGAGCTGATCGAAAAATGCCATACGATCCCGCTGTGGATCGTAGACGGCACCGTCAACGCTTCCCGCTTCCTGCTCGCCGTCCACAGTCACCCATCCTCCCTGATGGCGGCAGACCATCTCGCCTATATGCTCAAGAACCATCCGGGCGTTGAGATCTGCCTCTATCACTCCAACTCCGTTTTCGGCACCCAGCAACCGGCCAAGGCCGAGGATTTTCATGCCCAATGGGGCAAGTCCTGGTGCGACCAGTACCTCGACCTGGAGAACTTTCTCTTCTACGCCCATGCGCAACTGCTGGCCGACAACGGCATTCCCCGCCGCAACATCACTCAATTGCCCGCCCAGATGCATATCGACATCAGCAGTGATCTGTTGCGGCAGGCTAAACAGCACAACTGCGGCACCATCGTTATTGGCCGCCGGCGAAGGGATCTGACCAAGGGACAGCTCAAAGGCGTTTCCGACAAGACCCTGAAACAGGCCCAGAATATCGCCATCTGGCTGGCCGGATAAACGACGCTCCGTCCCCGATCTTATTGCGAACGGGCAGGCATACCGTTGACGGACGTTGGCCCGACGATCACTGTAGCCGCCTGTTCCGGTGCGAGATACTGCCGCGCAAGGGCGGTCAATTCCTCGGCCTTGATTGCAGCGAACCCTTCGAGAATGGAAAGCGGCCATTGCAGTTGCTGCGGGTGACGGCTGGACAGATTCAACACCGATTCCATCCAATAGCGGTTATTGCGCTTGATATCCTTGATTGAGGTCAAGGTCGGCTCCAGGGCCCGGCGCAACTCATCCTCATTGACCCCTTTGACGCCCAGGTTTCCCGCCACCTCCCGGATGACCTTGGCAAGCGGTTCGGCCTGCTCCGGAGCTACAATCAGGCTGCTTTTCAGCAGCCCGAACCCCGCATGGCCGCGGCTGGGCTGACTGATCACCTGTGGCGCATAGGTAGCCCCCAGTTCCTCCCGGATCTGCACCCGCAGCCGGTCATCGAACACCGCGGCCAACAGGTTAAGCCTCCGGGTGCGGCCGATGTCCCAAAAATCATTGGTTTTCCAGGCCACGGTCAGCAGGGCCTTGTCTATGGAACTGGCCGCATGCAGGCGCAGAAATGCCCCTGCGGGAAAAACGACCGGTTGCGCCGGCGCGGCTTCCTCCTGCACACGCTGCGCATCGCCGAAATACCTGGCAACCAGACGAGCCGCCTCCTGCGGGTCAATATCGCCGACCACGTTAATCTCCAGCGGCTCCCGCGCAAAAACCGGAGCCAGCCACTCTTTGACCTGAGCCAGCTCGATCTTCTCGACCTGCTCCCAGGCTGGCATCCCGTATTCGGGACTGGCACCGGCAAGAAACCGCTCGCCCTGCACCTGGTGGACGCCTTCCACCGTACCGGCCAGTTGATCGTACATCCGGCGCAGGTTCTCCCGGCTGCGGCGAAAGGCTTCAGGGCGAAAAACCGGATCCTGCAGACGATGCCGGAGCACTTGCAGCAATACCTCGAATTCGTTTTGCAAACTGCTCCCGTGGAACGAAAAGCTCTCCGGGCCAATCTTGAAATCAAGAGTCACATTGGTCCCGGCCAGGGCCTCCGTCAACTGCTCCCTGGTCAGCTTGCCGATACCGCTTTCCCGTATCAGCGGCTCGGCAACCAGAGCCATTCCCGCTGTCGGTTCCTCCTGCCTGCCCCTGCCGAACTGAACGGAAAGCAGCACCTGTTTGGCCTGAAAATCGGTCGGTTTGATATTGAGGCGAATTCCGCCCTTGAACGCATAGCTCTCCACCCCGATTTCCTTGCGGCTCACCTGCTCGACCATCTCAGCGGGAGCAGGCGGCGGCTCAAGATACGGAAAGGGGGCGCGCAGTTCCTCCACCCAGGCGGTCGCGGGTTTGGTCTGGTTGCTTTGATATAACTCCCGCAGCTGTTTTTCCACCTCGCCGGCGCCCAGATCCGGCTCAACCACGCCCACCAGATGGACCAATCGACTGGGGCGGCTCCAAAGCTGACGAAAGGCGCCATTCACTTCAGCCAGTGACATTTTTTCCAGTACCGGCCCGTAGGTGGCCATCTCTTGGGCCGGGCTCATAATGACTTCCTGATCGTTGAGCTTGCGAATGATCTCTTCGGCGAGCTGCCTGCTGTCGCGGGAGGGGGCCGTCTGCACAGCTTTTTCCAGCAAGGCCGAAACCTCCCGTTTGCCCCTGGACAGCTCCGCCTCGGAAAATCCATCGGTCAGGGCTTGGGACAGGGTTGCTTGCAGAACAGTCAAGGCTTCCCGCCAGTTACCGGTTTCGGTTCGGGCGGTAAGGCTGGCGTACCCATACTGCCGGAGAAAGAAACCAGCCTGGGCCTTGGGCTGGGCCAGGGGGCTGGAGGGCCGCTGCTCAAGCTGCTCCAGCCGGTTGGCCAGCAGGGCCACGGAGACATACTGCCGCAATTGCTCGATCTCCCAGTCCAGGGTGTCGGGCCGGGGCGGAACGTTGAACACGGTGGTCAAAGCGAGTCCGGTATACCCCAATTCGGGCTCGGGCAGGACCAGGAAATCTGTGCCGGCTTCGCGAACCTGACCCATCTGGGGACAGGCACCGGTCTCGCCAACGCCTTTCAAACCGGAGAAAGCCTGCTCAAGCAGCTTGACGGTTTCCTGCGGCGAGAGGTCGCCGACCACGACCACAATCATGTTCTCCGGCCGGTACCAACGGTCATAAAAGGAACGAAGCAGGCTGCTGTTCGCGGAACTGAGCACCTCTTCCACGCCAATGGGGTCGCGCTCCGCCACCAGGGTGCCGGCGAAGTCAAATTGCAGCTGTTTTTTCGACACTCTGGCGGCGGCGGAATCACGGCTTCGTTTTTCCGCCAGGATGATCCCCCGTTCCCGATCCACTTCCTTTTCGAGCAGGAGTGCCCCTCTGGCGTAGTCGGCCAGAACGTTGAATCCTTCCGCCAACACCTTCGGCTCAGCTGAAGGCAGCAGGAGATTGTAGACAGTTTCGTCAAATCCGGTGTGGGCGTTGGTGTCGCCGCCAAAGCCCATGCCCAGCGACTGGAAATACTCAACCAGGGTGCCAGGAGGATAATGGGTCGTGCCATTGAACAGCATGTGTTCAAGAAAATGGGCCAGGCCACGCTGATTGTCGGCTTCATGGATTGATCCGGCCTGGATGTTGAGATAGAGGGCTACCCGGTTTTTCGGCTCACCGTTGGCCATCAGGGCATACCGCAGACCGTTGGCGAGCCGGCCGAACACCAGGGCGGGATCTGGCTGCAGATCGCTGGCATCCTGCGGCCAGCCGGTGGAAAGGCAGGCCGACGGCACCGGTGGCGAGACCTCGGCGCCTCGTGCCCGAGCAAGTGGCGACACCAGCAGGAACAAGGAAAACAGAACAAAAACGATGCGCCACGATTGCGGAAAGGAGGTTTGCTGCATTGTCGAACCTTTGGCTATGGTGTACAAACGGATAGAATTCTCAGAATATAGTGTGCGTACGGAGGGGAAACAAGATGAATATTGCCGGAAAACGAGCGCTGGTGCTCGGAGCCTCGCGCGGCATTGGTCTGGCCATTGCCCGAACCCTTGCCGCCCATGGTGTCCACTTGATTTTGCCCTGGCTCGATTGGCCCGAATCGGTGGCTTCCCTGGAAAAGGCTTTCGGCGGCGCACGGAACGGTCATCTGCTGCTGCGGGTCGACCTGCGGCAAGTTGAGGAAGTGGCCGGGTTGATGACCGCCATCGAACAACGATTTGATGGTCTCGATATCCTCGTCAACAATATCGAGCGCGGTGGCATGCCTGTCCTTCATGGCGGTTACGAGCGCGAGGTCAACCGTGCGCAATGGCAATTGGAAATGGACACCACCCTGCACGCCAAATGGCTGGTCTTTGAGCAGGCCCTGCCCCTGCTCCGGCGGAGCAGGGAGGCCGCGGTGGTCAATGTTTCCTCGATTGCGGGGATTGTCGGCCGATCTGGCCCGGCAGGACTGCTGTTCAATGACGGTTATGCCGCTGCCAACCGGGGTGTGACCTCGCTGACCGAAACCTGGGCCCGGCTTGGGGCGCCGACTATCCGGGTCAACGAAATCATGCTCGGCCTGATCGACTCCCGGCATGGGCCGGGTACCAGGGGCTGGGCTTTACTCACCGGGCAACAACAAGGGGAACTCCTGCGCCATACGCTGCTGCAGCGGACAGGCACGCCGGAAGAGGTGGCCAAGGCCGTGCTTTTTCTGATCCGGGACGCAGATTTTCTCACCGGTTCGGTTCTGCGGATGGACGGCGGGTATGTCTTGGGAGGGGAACAACCTTCGGAGATGCCCGAAGGACAATTGTAAGCACTGCGGCAGAGCGGAGGTTCAGCTTTCCAACACCCAATCGGGGATATGGCGCATGACGTAATCCGACACCTTTTCCTTGGCGGCCGGATCGTTTTTCTGCACGCCGGCGTCTCGCATCACTTCCTCAAAATCAAACCAGCAGAGTTCCTTGTCCTGGTGGCTGTAGACAGTCAGAATCCGGTGATCCGGATCGTCAACATCCTCTTCCTCCTGAATGGCGGCAACCAGGCGAACAGCCTCATCATAGGACAAGAAACGGACTTGATCTTCGCTCATCGAAAACTCCACAGTGTAGCCGGTGCTAGCAGCGCAGGTGCAGTGTGCATGAAAAAAGGCGAGATGAACAGATCAACTCGCCTTTCTCAAAAAAATGGGGTTCAGGCAGGCTTGACAACCGCCCCGGAACGGATGCAGCGGGTGCAGACATTGGCATGCACGGTACCGCCGCTGCGGGTGAGCATCCGCACTCTCTGGAGGTTGGGCAGCCAACGGCGACGGGTCTTATTATGGGCGTGGCTGACGTTGTTTCCCGTCGTAGGGCCTTTGCCGCAAATTTCACAAGTACGGGCCATGATCGTATCTCCTCAAAAAAAATCGGTTGAAAGTAACCGCAAATAATACCCGTTCACCATGAAAAAGCAAGTTCTTTTCACAACTGTCACCGAGTGTGAAAAACTGCCGCAGGCAGCAATAATCCACCTTTTTCCACCAAAATTGCTGAAACCATCGGCGCCCCCGCCTGTTCCGCAGCGGCCGCCGCAGGAACCGCTCCCGGATAAACCGGTAAAAAGCATGGAGAAATTTTCTTCGCCCAATGGTTGGTTTTTGCTATAATCGTTCTTAGAATCATAGCCGCGCCGGTTTGTGCCCGCCTCATGGCACCACATCAGCACCCCTGCAGGAGCTCGTCCAGCTCGGAATGGGGCACCGAAGGCACACGGACCCAATGAATCATATCACCCACCAAGGATCCACCGCATGGGCAATGCTGCCGCTCTGACACTCGAATTCCTCACTTGGCGAGCGGTTCTTGATATTCTCCTGATTACAACCGGCATCTTTTTTCTCTACCGGACGCTCCTCCGTCTTGGCACCTGGAAGATTATGGCCGGCATCCTCATGGCGCTGGTGGTCTTTATCCTGGCCAATGCCTTGAACCTCAAAGGCATTGAATGGATTTACCACAACGTCAGTAACGTGGCCGTCCTGGGCCTGATCATCATCTTTCAGCCAGAATTGCGCAAGGTCTTGGAAAAGGCGGTATCAGTGCCGCCGCAACGGCTCAAAGACCAGGACATCGCCCTGCAGTCTCTCATCGGCGAAACTCTGATGAAGCTTGCTCAGGAAAGGTGCGGCGCTATCATTGTTTTTCCTGGAAAAGAGCCAATTAAAGAAAAAATATCAGGAGGATACCAGCTAAACGCCGTCCCCAGCCTTCCCCTTATCCTGAGCATTTTCGACCCCAATTCTCCAGGCCATGACGGCGCCGTCATCATCGAAGGCAGTAAATTGACCCAATTCGGCGTCCGCCTTCCCATGTCGCAATCCACACGGCTTTCCGAGGAGTACGGCACCCGCCACCACGCAGCCATGGGCTTGGCCGAACAGACCGACGCCCTGGCCCTTGTCGTTTCCGAGGAACGGGGAACGGTTTCGGTTTTCACCAACGGCGAGATGCAGCCGATGCGCACGGCGGATGAAATCACCCAGGCCATTATCGCGCATCAGCGTGAGATGGGTTTTCTCAACCGGGACAGCGCACCGAAGATCCGCAAAAGGACCATCTTTCAAATCTCGGCCAGCTTACTCATTGCCGTGGTCTTCTGGTCGAGCCTGATTGTCTCGCAGCGAGAGGTGGTGGAACGGGTCCTGCCGGTAAATATCGATTATACCGCCCCCCAAGGGGATTTAGTGCTGGTGGGTGAAAAACCTAACGAAATCAAGCTGTATCTTTCCGGGCCCAAGTCTGAAATCGACAACCTGGCCACCAACCCGCCCAGCGTCAAGATCGATTTATCCAAAATGGCCAAGGGCAGCCAAACTATTATTATCACCAGCGCCAACCTGCAACTGCCCAAGGGGATTACCCTGCTCGACACCTCGCCCCAACAGTTGAAACTAACCCTGGCCGCCGTCATGGAAAAAACCGTGCCGATCACGCCGCAAATTATCGGCAAGCTCCCTGGCAATCTGAAAATCAAAAAAATTACGGTCACGCCTGAAACGGTGCAGGTGACTGTGCCGGTCACGCGAGAAGAAAGAAACGGCGACGAAGTGCTCACCACCCCGATTTATCTTGAATCCATCTCCACTGACAGCAGGCTTTTCTGCAAAGTTATCGCCCGTCCCTCGATCCAGCCGGTCGCCAAACGATGGCCGGATGTTGAAGTGTTCATCGAATTGAAATGAGGCTTCCCCCACTCCGCATCCTACTCTTTGCAGCCAAACATGCACCTTCCCCTCAAAATCGCAACCGGCCACCATGCCCGTTACATTTTTGAGCATGCAAGCACAAACCATTATCAAAAATGTCATTTTTTATTCAGTCTCATCCCATTATTGTCACGGTGTTTATTCATAACATCTTAACATTAAATTATTTATTTCAAAAAAAATAAAAAAGGCACAATACGTGCTTAACACTGGCATCGGCGCAGCACCGCTCCAGAAGCAAGGACTCTGTACATGAGAACAATACTTTTGCGGCTGGAGCCTTGCTGCATTTACACAAAAAAAGGAGAGAATATGAAACGCTTGTTTTCCATGGCAGCCCTCGCTGCTCTCATTGTGAGCAACACCGCACCCCAGGCAATGGCGGCGACCGCCACCGCCGCCCTTGACGCCAACAGCGCCTATGTATGGCGTGGCATGACCTTCAATGACGGATTTGTCCTCCAACCCAGCATGGACGTGTCCCACAACGGCTTTGCCTTCAACGTCTGGGGCAACTACGACCTCGATGACTATGACGATACCGTTGAGACCAACAGATTTTCCGAAATTGACCTGGCCGGTTCCTACGCCTTTAAGCTCGGCAAGATCGATGCCAGCGTTGGCGTCATTCATTACCTGTTCCCTGAAGCGGCCGATGACGCCGACAGCAACACCACCGAAGTGTTTGCCGGCCTCAGCTATGACCTTGGCGCCGGCTTTGCCATCTCCACCAAAGTCTATTATGATTTTGATGCGGTTGAAGATTTTTATATTACCGCTGGCCTGGGATACACGTATAACATCAACGACAAAACCACCTTGGGACTGAGCGGCTTGATCAGCTATGCCGGCGAAGACTTTGCCGATTATTACGCAGGCGGCACAGACAGCGGCTTTTACAATTACCTGTTGACTGCATCGGTGAAATACATGGTTACCGACGCCTTCGGCATAGGCGCCAACATCAACTTCACCGAATCCATGGACGATGATGTCTTGACCGATGAAAGTGTCGACACCACCGTTTTTGGCGGCATCAGCCTGACCTACACCTTCTAACCATTCCCCCAACCGCCTCTCCCCCTTTCCCCGGCCCAGTCTTGCACTGCCGGGGAGAGGGTTTCCACCTTCCTTTCATTGCCCCTCCACGGTGGCAATCACCGCTCTTGCCCCTCCCCAACCTGCTCAGTAGCGAGGCGCAAAGGCACCGCCTGCAAGCGCGCATGCTTCCGCATGACTCCCTCCTGGGGATGCCACAGCTGAGGAACATGCGTTTTTGCACCACATAGCGCCGACTCGCCTCAAAACTCCTATTGTTCCAGCATAATCGGAACAAAACCGTTCAACTCCGATGGGTTACGCTTCCATTACAGCTCCCAGGCGCCATTAAACAGCCCTGTAAACCGGGAATCAAACCCGGTGCTCGCGCTGCTGGGGGTTACGAGCGCCAACAAACCCAACCTGTTGCTCCAATGAAGACAGAAGGAAGGATGGCGACGCCCCTCGGCTGAGCAAGCCAGCAGCAGCACCCAGCCGCCGAAAATGCATTTGACATCCGCCTCGAATTGTGAGTCAATTTAACCGGATGTATTCACAAGAAATTCTTTTTCAGTGAGCATTGCCGAGGCAATGCTTTCAATATTGACACAGGGTTGGCGAGACAGCGTGGAAATTCGCGCTGTTGCCCCAACCTCTTCCAAAGGAGCAAGGCGATGTTAAAAAATCTCAAAATCGGAACCCGATTAAGTCTGGGCTTTGGCGCCCTTTTGGCGCTGATGCTGATCGTGGGCGGATATGGCATCATGTCCATCAAAACCCTGCATGAAGAAATTGACCGGCTGGTCAGCGACCGGATGGTCAAAGTTGAACAGGCAAATACGATCATCAATCAAATCAATATTGTAGCCCGGGCTGCACGCAACCTGATTATCGATGACAACAGGGAACACCAGACGGAAGAACTGCGGCGGATCGCCGAGGCCCGCAAAACTTCCAGTGAAATGCTCGAGGAACTGACCAAAACCATCAAGGATGAAAGAGGGCTGGTAATCCTAAAAAAAATCACCACCGATATCCGCCCGGCCTTCTCTCGCCACCTTGATGCCCTCATCGAATTTATCAAGAGTGAGCAAACCCTCAAAGCAAAGATGCTGCTGCTGGGCGAGTACCGGCAAATACAGGGGAGCTATCTAAAAATAGCCGAGGAACTTATTGCCTTTCAGACTGACCTGGCCAAAGAGGCGGGCAAAATGGCTGCCGAGAGAGCCGGTACGGCCACGAAACTCATTTCCTCAATTCTGGTGGCCGCCCTGGCCCTGAGCGTGGTTCTGGCTTTTTTTATCGTCCGGTCGATCACCGGCCCGGTGCGCATGGCCTCAACCCTGGCTGAAACCATGGCCAAGGGTGACTTTACCACCAAACTTGACATCAACCAGAAAGACGAGATCGGCCTGATGGCACAATCGCTCAACACCATGGTAGGACAACTGGGCACCATGATCCGGAACATCAGCGGCGGGGTCAACAGACTGACCGCCTCATCCAATGACATGGCCGCGGTTTCCAGGCAGCTCTCCTCGTCGGCCCGTGACACCGCCGACCGGGCCGCCACCGTCGCTGCCGCCACCGAAGAAATGAGCACCAATATCCAGTCGGTCTCCGCCGCCATGGAGCAGTCGACCAGCAACGTCAATATGGTGGCCTCCTCCACCGAGGAGATGACCGCCACCGTCGGCGAGATCGCTCAGAACGCTGAAAAAGCCCGCTCCATCTCCGAGGGCGCGGTCAGACAGTCACGGCAGACCTCCGAGAAAATGACCATTCTGGGTGAATCGGCTCGCAAGATCGGCCGGGTGACAGAGACCATCACCGAAATTTCCGAGCAGACCAACCTGTTGGCCCTCAACGCCACCATCGAGGCGGCGCGGGCTGGCGAGGCTGGCAAAGGTTTTGCGGTGGTCGCCAACGAGATCAAGGAGCTGGCCCGTCAGACCGCGGCCGCCACCGTGGATATCAAGAACCAAATCAGCGAGATGCAGGACACCACCGCCACCACGGTAGAGGATATCGGGAAGATCTCCGAGGTGATCAGTGAAATCAACAACGTCATCAACGGCATCGCCACGGCAGTAGAAGAGCAGTCCGCTGCCACCAGTGAGATTGCCGGCAACATCTCCCAAGCTTCTCAAGGGATCGCCGAGGTTAACGAGAACGTGGCCCAGTCCACGGTGGTCATCGCCGACATCACCCGCGACATTGCCGGCATCAACCAGCAGTCAACCCAAGTCGGCGAGAGCAGCGGCCAGGTGCAAGAAAGCGCGCAGGAACTAGCCGAACTGGCAACCGAGCTGGAGAAGCTGGTGCATCAATTCAAAGTCTGAGAAGTCCGTCCTTCTTCCGGGCGGATGCCCCTTCGCATCCGCCCGGATTGTCCTCTCCCGTATTCCGCAGCCCCTCCCTCCTCCAGGAAACCCTGGCGAACCGCGACCACGCGGTGCTCACTGGCAGCAAGGTTAGCGTTCCCGGTCCTCCGCCGCTCTTTTGCCGTCAAACCGCCCGCCTTTGCATCGAATCAGGAAATAGCCTATGCAGAGGGCAAAGAGTACGGCAGCCAGCCCGAGCAGCATCGGGCCGGACGCCTCCTTGACATCGAGGATGATCACCTTGCGCGCAACGGCGATAATGGCGACGGCCATCACGATACGGGCATGGTCGCTCGATTGATGCAGGTAGGTCTTCACTATGGTTTCAAGCAGCTCAATGCCGATCAGCACCAGCATGAACAAGCCGAATATCTCGAGCAGTTCATTAATTTCAAGCAGCAGGACCGGGGGCGAAAAAATGTCCTTGGCAATGATCCAACCCAGTTCGAAGGTGGCGAGCAGCAACACCAGGGCCATCATCACCACGAGCGACAGGATGATCATCCGCTCGAATTTCTTGATTATTTCAATCATTTTGTTCTCCTTGCGGCCAACTTCGGTTGACTAAAGGCGCCTATCGCGTGCGGCGCATCGCTTTCTCCGCCTCAACCGCGCCAAAGATTACGCCAGCTCCGGCTACAATCAGCGCCCATTCCCCCATGCCGATGGCCGTGCTGCCGAACGCGGCCTGCATCACCGGCAGATAGGTGAACAGCAGTTGCAGCACGATCATCAGGACAACCCCGGCCAGCAACGGCCGATTTCCGGTGAAGCCGATCCGGAACGGTGAAGAGCGCAGGGAGCGGCAATTGAACAGATAGAACATTTCGCCAAAAACAAACACATTGACCGCACAGGTTCGGGCGGCCTCGAGACTGCGCCCCTGGGCAAGTGCCCATTCGAACAGACCGAAGGCACCCAGGAGCAGGAGAATACCGACCAGGCCGATCCGGCTGATTAGTTCCCCGGTCAATAGCGATTGCGCCGGGTCGCGCGGCCGCCGGTCCATGATACCCGGTTCCTTGGGTTCAAAAGCCAGCATCAACCCTAACAGCACCGCCGTGGTCATGTTGACCCAGAGAATCTGCACCGGCAGGATCGGCAGTTGAGCGCCGGCAAAAACCGCCGCCAGGATCACCAGTCCCTCGCCAAGGTTGGTGGGCAGGGTCCAGGTGATGAATTTGACCAGATTATCGTACACCCCCCGCCCCTCCTCGACAGCGGCGGCAATCGACGAGAAATTGTCGTCGGTGAGCAGCATGTCGGAGGCCTCCTTGGCGACCTCGGTGCCGGTGATGCCCATGGCGACCCCGATGTCGGCCTGACGCAGGGCCGGGGCATCGTTGACGCCGTCGCCGGTCATGGCCACGATATGGCCGCTTGCCTGCAGCGCCCTGACCAACCGCAGCTTCTGCTCCGGGGCCACCCGGGCAAAGACCGGCGTCTGCCCGGCCGTTTCGATCAACGCCTCTTCGGACAGTTCGGCGAGTTCCCGGCCGGTCATCGCCGTAACCCGTTGCTTGCCTGCATCGGTCAGGCCGATCTGCCGCGCAATGGCCAGGGCAGTGACCGCATGGTCGCCGGTGATCATCTTCACCTGAATGCCGGCCTTCCGGCAAACCTGCACCGCCGCCACCGCTTCCGGCCTGGGCGGATCGATCATGGCCTGTAGGCCAAGAAAGGTCAGCCCTGCGGCGACATCCTCATGCCCCAGCCCTTCGGTGGCCGCCTCCCCCTCCATGCGGGCAAGGGCCAGAACCCGTAATCCCTTGGCCGCGATTTCCTCTGCCAGCCGATGGCCAGCTTCATTCCGCAGGGGTTCAATCTCACCATTCCGGCTCAAGGCATAGCGGCAACGGGCCAGGATGCTTTCCACCGACCCCTTGAGGTAGACCACGGGACTTTCCGGACCGCCGTGCAAGGTGGCCATGTACTGGTGGCGCGACTCGAAGGGAATGACATCAAGGCGGGGCATCTCGCCGTCCAGCGTCTGCCGTTCCAAGCCGGCCTTGTTGGCAGCCACCACCAGGGCGGCTTCGGTCGGGTCGCCCTCCACCCGCCATTCCCCGTCCTCTCCTTGCATGAGGGCGGCATCGTTACAGAGCAGCCCGGCCAGCAGACATTCGCGCAGGGCCGGGTGTTCAGCCGCGACGACCACCTCCCCTTCCCGGCTGAAATCGCCTTCGGGGTCGTAGCCGCCGCCGGACACCGCAAACAGATCGCCGCCGGCATAGACCTCCTGCACCGTCATCTGATTCTGGGTGAGGGTGCCGGTCTTATCGGAACAGATGACCGTGGTGCTGCCCAGGGTTTCCACCGCCGGCAGTTTCCGGATAATGGCGTTGCGCTTGGCCATCTTGCTCACCCCGATCGCCAGGGTGATGGTCACCGCCGCCGGCAGCCCCTCGGGAATCGCTCCCACGGCCAGAGCCACCACCGCCATGAACATGTCGATCCACTTCTCCCCCCGCATCACGCCGACGAAAAAGGTCACCGCCGCCAGTCCGAGAATGACGTAGAGCAACAGGCCGCTGAACCGGGCGATTTTTTTGGTCAACGGTGTCGCCAGGATATCGGCGGAAGCGATCAACTCGTTTATCCGCCCGATTTCGGTATTGTTGCCGGTGGCCACCACCACCCCGGTGGCAATGCCGTAGGTCACCAGGGTCGAGGAATAGGTCATGTTCAGCCGATCGGCCAGCACGGTATCGGCGGGCTGTGTCCCGTTGTCTTTCTGCACCGGTACCGATTCGCCGGTCAGGGCTGATTCATCCACCTGCAATTCCTTGACGGTGAGCAGCCGCAGGTCAGCCGGCACCTTATCCCCGGACTGCAGCAGGACAATATCGCCCGGAACCAGCTGGGCGGCCGGGATCTGTCTCCGTGCGCCTTCACGCAGCACCGTGGCGGTGGTGATCATAGTCCGCGACAGCGATTCAATGGCCTTGATCGCTTTTGCTTCCTGAATGAAGCCGATCACGGCGTTGACCAGTACCACGCCGAAAATGACCCCGGCATCAACCCACTCCCGCAGCAGCAGGGTCACCAGCGTGGCCACAAGCAGGATGTAGACCAACGGCTGATTGAACTGCTGCGCAAAAAGCAGCAGGGGGCTTTTATTTTTTGGGACGGCCAGGGCATTGGGGCCGAACTGCCGTGTTCTCCGTTCGACTTCCGGCCCATCCAGTCCCCGTCCCACCGTGGTCTCGAGCCGATCCACCACCTCGTCCGTGGAGAGATGATGCCACTGATTCTCCAAGCCCGTTTTCATGATGCCTTCCTCCGTCTCTTGTGCCCGGATCAATCACCGCGATTGACGCCTTTGCCGCTCAGATGGAGCATGGCGCGGGCGACCAGATAGGCGCTGACCGGCGCCGTGGTGAATAAAAAGAGGGTAACCAGCACTTCGTGCAGACTCAGCCCATTGCCCTGGGTGCTGAAATGCAGCATGGAGGCGATGAGGATGCCGCCGACTCCCAGGGTGGTGGCCTTGGTGGGTCCGTGCAGGCGCATGAACAGATCGGGTAGGCGGACCAGACCGATGGAACCGATCAGGGCAAATGCGCCGCCCAGGAGCAGAAAAAAAGCGGTGAGAAACTCGAGCATGCAGTGCCTCCTTATTCGATTATATCGCCGCGCAACAGGTATTTGCACAGGGCCACGGTGCCGACGAAGCCCATCAGGGCAATGAGCAGGGCCGCCTCGAAATAGACGGTGAGATTGAGACGGATCCCCAACAGCACCAGCAGCGCAACGGTGTTGATGTACATGGTATCCAGGGCCAGAATCCGGTCGGCCGGACTGGGACCGCGCACCAGCCGCCAGAAATTGAGCACCAGGGCTGCGGCGATACAACCAAGGGCAATGGTCACCGAGATCTTCAGCATGCGAAAATCTCCTTCAGCGGCGCCTCGTACCGCTGTTTAATCCGGGCAGCCAGCCGGGCCTCGTCGTCGACATCCAGGGCATGAATGAGCAGGAAGCGCCGGTCGGCACTCAAATCGGCGGAAACGGTGCCCGGAGTCAGGGAAAGCGAATGGGTGAAAAGAACGATGGCGAACTCGTTGTCGAGATCCAGCGGCAGACGGATAAAAGCCGGCCGCAACCGCCGCACCGGGCCGAGAATCAACCGCGCCACCACCAGGTTGGCCACAATGATATCAAAGAGCAGCACCGCCAGATACCACAGCAGTTTGAACGGTCGGTGGATCCGCGGCCGGTCTGGCCAGAAGCGCACGGTGAACAGGGGGAGGCCGAGCGCCAGCAGGCCGCCCAGGATCAGATGGCCGGGCGACGCCGAGTTGGCCAGCAGCAGCCAGACCAGCCACAGACAGAGGCTGTACAGGGGCTGCGGCAGCCAGCGCTTCACGGTGCCTCCTCGGCAGCCAGTACGGCGGCGATGTAGTGTGCGGGCCGCAGCAATTGTCCGGCGGCGTCCTCGGCATAGCGGCTGACCGGGGCGGCGCCAACGGTCAGCGCCACACTCAGGGCCAAGAGCAGAGCCGCGGGCCCCAGCCGCCCCCAGTGCACCGCGCCTTGACCGGGGCGCTGGCTTTGACTTCCCCAAAACAAACGGCTTCCGGCCCGGCTCAAGGCAACCAGGGCCAGCAGGCCGGAGAGCAGCACCTCGCTCCATAGCCACAGCCCGTCCCGGGGAGCAACCGACTGCAACAGCAGCAGCTTGCCGATGAAGCCGGACAGCGGCGGCAGACCGGCGGCAGCCACGGCGCCGAGAAAAAACAGGCTGCCGAGCCAAGTCGGCTGCGCCACAGCCGGCCCCCGGGTCAAGGTATCGTCCTGGTCGCCGCGCTGACGGGCAATCAGATCGGCCAGCAGAAATAAACCAGCGGTTACCCAGGTGGTGTGCGGCAGATAGTAGAGGGCGGCGCCAATCCCCTTGACATTGGCCTGACCGATGCCGGCCAGCAGGGTGCCCGCCGAAACCACCACCAGGAAAGCAATCAGCGCCCGCAGCCGCTGGGCCCCGAACACTCCGAGGGAACCTGCGACCAGAGTGAGCAGGGCCAGCACCGGCAGAACCGAGGCGATCATTCCTGCCGCTGGCCCCGAACCGTTAAAAATCAGGGTGGAGGTGCGAAGAAGAGCGTAGATGCCCACCTTGCTCAGAATGGCAAAAAGGGCCGCCACCGGCGCGGTGGCCGATCCGTACAGAGCGGGCAGCCACAGGTGCAGGGGCAGGAGCGCGGCCTTGAGGCCAAAGACCACCAGCAGCAACAGGGCGCAAACCCGCAGCAGCGCGGTCTGATCCGGTCCGCTCGCCGCCACCTTGACTGCCAGATCGGCCATGTTCAGGGTGCCGGTGAGCCCGTACAGCGTGCCGACGGCAAGTAAAAAAAAGGCCGAGCCGATCAGGTTGAGCACCACATAGTGCAGGCTGGCACGAACCCGCGCCGCACCCCCGCCATGCAGGGCCAGGCAGTAGGAGGCGATGAGCAGGATCTCGAAAAAGACAAAGAGATTGAACAAGTCGCCGGTGAGGAAGGCGCCATTGATGCCCAGCAACTGCAGGGGGAAGAGCACATGAAAATTGTGGCCCCGCCGGTCATCGCCGTTCAGGGCATAGAGCAGGGCCAGCAGGGCCAGCACGCCGGTGGTCGCCAGCAGCATCCCGCTGAGCCGGTCCAAAACCAGGACGATGCCAAAGGGGGCGGCCCAGTTACCCAGCCGGTATACGCTCAGCGCGCCGCTGTCGGCACTGCCCAGCAGCACCACGGACACCGCCAGCAGCGCGACGGTGCAGGCGAGGGAGACCAGTCGCTGCGGGCCGATCCCCCGTCCGGTCAGCAACAGGTTGACCATGCCCGCGGCCAAGGGCAGCAGCAACGGCGCCACCATCCAGTGATTCATCGCTTTTCCCCCTTGCCGTCGACATGGTCGTTGCCCAATTCGCCGCGGGCGCGCAAGGCGAGGATCAGGACAAAGGCGGTCATGCCGAAACCGATGACAATGGCGGTGAGCACCAGGGCCTGGGGCAGCGGGTCGGCGGTGGCAGTCGCGGCACCGGCCAGTGGCGGCGCGCCTCCCAGCAGCCGTCCGCTGAAAAACAGGAAAAGATTGACCGCGTAACTGAGCAAGGAGAGCCCCACCACCACCGAAAAGGTGCGGGCCCGGAGCAGCAGATAGACCCCGCAGGCCACCAGGACGGCAACAGTGAGGGCGGCAAGCGCTTCCATCAGCGATCCCTCCGTGCTTCCGCGCACCGCCGGCTCAGATTGCCCAGGGTGGCGAGAATCAGCATCACCACGCCGACCACGGTGAGCGAGACCCCGAGATCAAACAGCAGGGCTGTGGCCAGTTCGAATTCACCGGCCAGCGGCAGGTAAAAATGGCCGAAGGCGGAGGTGAGAAACGGCCGCCCGAACAGCCAGGACCCCATCCCGGTGCCGGTGGCGATCAGCACGCCCCAGGCAATCAGGGGATGGTACCGCATCCGCCACTGTTGCCGGGTCCAGGCGATGCCGCTGGCCATGGACTGGAGGATCAGGGCCACGGCGGTGACCAGGCCGGCGATGAAGCCGCCGCCCGGCGCGTTATGGCCCCGGAGAAACAGATGGATGGCAACCAGCAGCGCCAGCGGCAGCAGCAGGCGGGTGATGAGCGACAGCACCAGGATGTGGCGGTCGTCGGCCCAGCGGCGCGGCAGGCCCTCTACCGTGCCGGCTTCCAGACAGAGGTTATCCAGCAGGGCATAGATGCCGATGGCGGCGATAGCCAGCACCGTGATTTCCCCCAGGGTGTCGAAACCGCGAAAATCGACCAGGATAACATTGACCACGTTGGCGCCGCCCCCGCCGGGCAGACTATTGGCCATGTAATACCCGGACAGGGTCGTAAAGGGACGGGTGAGCACTCCCCAGGTGAGCAGGCCGGTGCTGGCGCCCATCCCGAGGGCCAGCAGCAGGTCACGGCCACGCCGGGGCGTACGGGATTCGGGCCGGTCTTCCTGCGGCAGAAAAAACAGGGCCAGCAGGAGCAGGAGGATGGTCACCACCTCGACCGCCAGTTGGGTCAGAGCCAGATCGGGCGCGGAAAAACGGACAAAGGCCAGCACCGCCATCAGCCCCACCACACTGAGCGCAATGAGGACCGTGAAGCGGCGGCGATGCCAGACCACAACCAGTATGGCCGCTGCCATCATCAAGAGGGCACCCATCAGGGTCAGGCCATCGACGGGACTCAGGGGCGCGGGTCCGGTGAGCGGGGTCGTGCCGGTCAGCAGGGGGAGCAGTGCTGCTAATACGGCGGCCAGCAGGAGCAGGGCCGTGTAGTGCTGCAGAGAACCGTTTTCCGTGGCAGAGGTGAGGGCCTTGGCCCCGTGAACAAGCCGTTCAACCCCTTTGCCAAACAGGGTGTGGGCATCGATCTGCGGCAGCAGCCGCTCATGGACGGCGAACAGACGCCGACGCCCGCCATAGAGGGCCAGGCCGCCGCTGAGGGCAACCAGGCTCATGCCGAAGGGGATGTTGAACCCGTGCCAAACGGCGAGGTCATACCCGGGCAGAGGTCCGCCCAGCATGTCGCCCGCGGCCAGGGCGAGGAACGGCGCCACGGTGAAAGCTGGAAAAACACCGACCAACAGGCATTGCCCGACCAGAATCACCACCGGCAGCTGCATGAACCGCGGCGGTTCGTGCGGCGGAAACTTGGGCAAACGGCGGGGCTGGCCGTTAAAGAAGACGTCGTGGATGAACCGGGCCGAATAGGCCACCGCAAAGACGCCGGCCAGGGTCGCCGCCAACGGCAACAGGCCGCGCACCGGCCCCAGCGCGCTCAGATGCAGGGTCTCGGCGAAAAACATCTCCTTGGAGAGAAAACCGTTGAGCAGGGGCACGCCGGCCATGGCTGCAGCCGCCACCATGGCCAGGGCTGCTGTGCGCGGCATGTACTGCCACAGGCCATTGATCAGGCGCATGTCGCGGGTGCCGGTTTCGTGGTCGATAATGCCCGCAGCCATGAATAAGGAGGCCTTGAAGGTGGCATGGTTGATGATATGAAAGACGCCGGCCACGGCGGCCAGCGGCGTATCAATGCCAAACAGCAAGACAATCAGGCCCAGATGGCTGATGGTCGAGTAGGCCAGCAACCCTTTGAGGTCGTGCTGAAACAGGGCGCAATAGGCCCCGAACAGCAGGGTGACAAGACCGACGCCGCCCACGGTGAAAAACCAGAGATCAGTGCCGGAGAGCACGGGGAAAAGCCGAGCCAGGAGGAAAACGCCGGCCTTGACCATGGTGGCGGAATGCAGATAGGCGCTGACCGGCGTGGGGGCGGCCATGGCCTGGGGCAGCCAGAAATGAAAAGGAAACTGCGCCGACTTAGTGAAGGCTCCAAGCAGAATCAGGAGCAGGGTCGGGACATAGAGCGAATGAGCGCGGATAACCTCGCCCGCGAGCAAAAGGACCGAGATGCGGTAGGTGCCGGCGATGTGCCCCAGAAGGAGAAAACCGGCCAGCAGGGCCAGGCCGCCGGTTCCGGTGACCGCCAGGGCCAGGCCCGCGCCTTGGCGGGCTTCGGCATGCTGATGGCGAAAACCGATCAGCAGAAAGGAACTGAGCGAGGTCAGTTCCCAAAAGACCAGCAGTTGCAGGAGATGATCGGACAGCACCACCCCGAGCATTGCCCCCATGAATACCAGAAAGATGCTGTAGAAGCGGCCCGGGGAATCCTCTTGCGACAGATAGTAATGGGCATAGAGGATCACCAGCAGGCCGATCCCCAGGATCAGGAGGACAAAGAGGGCGGAGAGCCCGTCCATCCGCAGGGCAAGATCAAGCCCGGCCTGAGGCAGCCAGGATCGACGCATCGCCATTGCCTTGCCGCCGAACACCGACAGCAGCGGTTGCACCGCCGCCAGCAAGGCGATGGCGGTCACGGCGGCCGCCGCCAGGGCAGAGGCCTTGCGCCCCGCCAGGTTCATGGCGAGCACAGGCAACAAAGAGCCGAACAGCGGCAGCAGGACGACAAAAAGCAGCAACATGATTGTGGTCTTCCAAGAGCGGCAATGTCAAGGCCCGCCCGCATTTTCCTTCGCGAAAGCGTGTGCTTCCCGGTTCCGACGCATGGGCAGGATAGGAAGTGTTACATTGCCATGAACGCCGCTGGAGAGCAATCTTTCCCGGTCATCCTCCGGCTGCTTTCGGAAAAAATGCATCGATGGCTGCCCTGGTTTCCGCAAGCCATTGGGCCCGCTGTTCTTCGCTGCTGGTTACCACCACCCCGAACATGCGCCGGTAAAACTGCTCCACGCCGCAGAGGCCGAAAATACAGTTTTTCCAGATGGTTTCCAGCGGATCAGCGAAAACCGTCCTCTCCCGCCCTGCCTCGGTGTTCGAGGTGTTGAACACCAGCGCGGCTCGGGCCTTGAGCAATCCGCTGGGCACCCCTTCGCCACCATCGCCTTCGACGAATTCGTAGGCCACGCCCGGCCGGATAACCCGGTCCACCCAGCCCTTGAGGATGGCCGGCGGCATGCCCCACCAGTTGGGATGGACGATAACAATGCCGTCGGCTTGCGCGATCTCGGCACAGTGACGGGCGATCAGCGGCGGCAGATGCGCCCCTTTCGCTATCTCTTGACCGGGCAGCAAGGGATCAAAGCCTTCCTGGTAGAGATCGTGCAGCACTGCCGTATGCCCGTTGACCATCAGCCGGTCCACCGCAGCTCGCGCGATGGCATGGTTGAAACTCCCCTCCCGGGGATGAGCCAGAATCACTGAAACAATCATCGTCCACTTCTCTTCTATTCAGACTGCCAGCGTGGCGCAGAGCGCATCCACCGCCTGCACCTGGGCAAAAAGGCCGTTCAGGGATGCCAGATAAGCCGCCTGCACCAGATGGGCAGGCACCGTTATGCCGCCAAATGAAAGATCCTTGGTGGCGCAGGCATCGTGCGCCAGTTGGCAGGAAAAACCGAGATCCGCCGCCGCACGAACGGTGGTGTCGATGCACATGTGGGTCATCATGCCCGCGATCACCAGTTGAGCGGGTTGGAGCCGTTGCAGCTGTGCCAGCAGTTCAGTTTCCCGGAAGCTGTTGGGAAAATGCTTGGTGATGACCAGTTCACCTGGCAGCGGGGCGACACGCTCATGGATGGCTGCACCCGGCGTTCCCGGCAGAAAGAAGGTAGCTCCTTCCCGGTTGGCGATGTGCTGGACATGGATCACCGGCAAGGATTGCCGCCGGAAGGCCTGCAGCAGTTGTCCGGCCTTGAGGCCGGCTTCCGGGCTTCCGGACAGCTCCATGGCCCCGCCGGGGAAATAGTCATTTTGAATATCAACCAGTAAGAGGACCGTGTTCATGGATGTGCTCCCGGATACAAGTGAAAAGGGTTAGACGGAAAAAGGAACCGGCACCCCGGAGGCTGCCGCCGGGATGCCGGAATAAGGCGTGAAGGCAGGCGGCAGGAATGTCTATTCGCGGAGAACCGTGGCCCGCCGCTCCGGGTCTTCGGGGAAAACCCGGCCGGTTCGCAGGCATTCGAAAATATGATCAAAGACCACGCCGGGTTTGCCCTTTTGCCGGCCGCTGCGGAAATAGGAATGCCCCTTGGGATGGTCATAGACGTTGTTGACGTCGTCACAATCAACGATATACACATTATTCGGGGTCAATTCCATATTTTCCGGGCCGCTGTGGCCAAGTCGGCGGGAAGCGATCTTGTTTTTGAGATTGGCCGCCTTGCTGCTGCGCAGGGCCATGTCGTCGGAAGCATAATAGACCACCACATTGCGCGAGGCGTCGCAGATCAAACTGCCCCGATGCTCGCGATGAATGGATTCGTTCTCGATGTCCGCGGCCACCAGGAAGGTATTGCGGAAAATCAGGGGCACGCCAGCGGCGAGGTCATACCTGTCCCAGGAAGCCAGGGTTTCGCGCAGCACCCGGTTGCCCATGGAATGCGCCAGCACATTGATCCGCTTGAGGCAGGGGTCGGAGTCCGGATCGTTGCGGTCGGATTCGCGCCACTCAAGGAAGCGGCACAGGGCGCGGGCAAACGAGGAGGCGCTGCTGTCAGCCGCCTTCTGATCGTCCCAGTAATCCTTGATGATGCCCAGGTCGTTGTCGCAGGGCCAGATCACCGGCACCACCAGGATTTCCTTGCTGATTTTGCTGTCGCACAATTGCTGGAATTCACTAGCGGCCCTGAACACATCCTCAGGCAGATTGGAATAGCCGTGAAGGTAGAGCAACAGTTGCCGGTAAGGCAACTGCTTGAGTTCCGACATCATATTAAGGCCGCCGACCTCGGTAATCGAGCCGTCCTGCTCCAAACGGCAAAAGAACACCGAGTTGCTGGGGGCGTTGTTGCGCAAATCAAAATCAAAACTCCGCCCGGCCTTGCTCTGTATGGACTGCTTGGGAAATCGGTTGGTGATAAACAGCATGATGCGCTCCTTTGAATGGAAGGATGAGGGACGGTTTCCCGTGGCGGAGCATGTTCTTCGCCGGAATTCCAACCGCCTGTCAGACACGTGCGTTTGATGCAATGGCCGGCGACCGGCACCGGCGAACACCGCTCCGGTAACATCGGAATGGAGCCGGCCGTACGGTGGATCATGCGGCCCCCTGTTGTGCAACTATTCGCGGATGTTCAGAAAAAAAACAATGCAGAAAAAATGAAGATGAAATGGATAGCAAATATATCCTTTCAACAACTCCCCAACCCGCCTTCAGCCAAGGCTGGTGCAGACCGTTGGGAGCGTTGAACATGCGGCACCGTGGGTGCCGGCCGGACGAGAACACGCCCTCTCCCCGGGAATTAGATATTGCCCTCTGCCGCCTATTTTTGTACACATACCCATAGCGCTTACCCATGAGAACGCCCTGACAATGCAGGATGTCACGATGCCGCATCCGTTCCCCGTACCGTTCCTTCTCGACCCCCTGACAGTCGCTGGCAGCGAGGCAAATCACGATCGTCCATCTGCTCGCTTCCTTCTTTTCCACCCCCTCCTCGCCCACGCTGCAACCACCTGTGCACAAAGGACCAGCTGTCCGGTCCGGTGTGTTCACAGTTTGCCCAACCCCTTTTCCCAGGAGGTATCCAGATGAAACATGCCTACGGAGTGTTGCCATTCTTCCTCAGTGTCATGGGTCTAGTGCTCCTGGCGGGAACGCCGGCGGTCGCCGCCGGCACTACCGTCAGCGGTGTCATTAAAGATGCCTCCAAGCAGGCTGTGGCGAAGGCCACGGTGTATCTGATCCCGGCTGCGGACGTGGCGGCAATGGCCAAGACCGCCATGGAGGTCAAGAAAAATGCCGTCAACGATGAGCCCATGGAGGACAGCCTGGCTGCCAATAAGGGAAAATACAAGCAAGGCGTTTCCGACAAACAAGGGAATTTCAAGATTACCGATGTCGCCGATGCCAAATACTTCTTCTATGTGGTCCCGGCGGATGCGACCTATCTGCCCGGCGGCGACAAGGCCAACACCGCCCTTGCCCCTGCGGATCTCAAAGGGAAAAAGATCGAAATTCTCGTCTCGGGCAATATTCCCGCCGATGCGAAATTCGTCGGCATGACCAGCTGCCTGAAATGCCACAAGACATATGGCACCGAAAAGATGACCCTGCATAAACTGGGCATCCGGGTCGCGGGAAAAAACAGCAAATCGCAGGATTCTTCCCGCTTTCCAGAAATCGACAACGGCCTCAACATCCTCAAGGCCGGGACCACCTTCTATTTTTACGACTTCGACAAGGAACGGGGATTTGACAAATACAAGGTCGCTCGGCAGATGCCCAAAGATCCGGCTGCCGCCAGCCTGAGCGCCACCTTTTCCGATGACGGCAAGGGCAATGTCAAAGTCAAGATGCAGAATTTAAAGGACCCCTCCGACCCGCCCAGAGAGTTCCCGGTGGCGATGACCTACGGTGGCGGCCTCTACAAGCAACGCTATCTCCTGCGCTTCGGCAAGAGTCTGTATCCGTTCCTGCAGTACAACGAGCACGGCAAGGATGAGTATAACGACCGGACGCGACAGCAGTTCAGGGACTATCATGCCGACTGGTTCTTCAACGAGGCCACCAAGAAACTCACCGATCCGCCGATTGCCAAATCCTTTGAAAAGGAATGCGCCTCCTGCCATTACACCGGCTACACTCTCACCAAACTGGAATCCGGAGAATACATTGCCGGGGCGGTCAATGATCCCAACGGCGAGTTCGACATCGACGGCGACGGCGTGCCCAATGATCTGAACATCAGCTGCGAATCCTGTCATGGCGCGGGTTCGGCCCATGTCAAGGCGCCCACTGCGAAAAAGGCCGCCACCATCGTCAGCCCCGGCAAGCTGGCCTCGGAACGGGCCTCGGTCATCTGCGGCCAATGCCATTCCCGGCCGCAAGGGTTCCTCAACAACGATCAGCCGGTCAACAAGGACAACAAGATGATGGTGCCGGGCACCAGCCGCAACGACTACCTGGTCAACTACACCACCCGCGAGGATGCTTCTCCGAAGGATGTGTGGGAAGCCCATTCCAAATCGCATCACCAGCAATATCTTGATTTCATCCGTTCCAGCAAATACCGCAATGGCGACCAGATCCTGAGCTGCACCACCTGTCACGACCCCCATGGCGGCAGCTCGTTCAAGCACCAGATGCGCCAGGATGCGGTTTCTCCGGGCAACACCTACTGTCAGGGCTGCCATACCGCCCAGAAGGATGTGCAAAAGCACACGGAAAAAGCCGTCGGCTTCGCCCATGGCCCTGACACCAAGATCACCTGCACCAACTGCCACCAGTTCAAGACGGCCCAGACCGGAGCGGGTTTCGGCAAGGGCCTGGTGACCGCGGACGGCAAGAACTACTGGGAAAACGATATCACCTCGCATCTGCTCATTGTCCCCCGTAAGGACAACAAGTATGTGAAGGGTGTCGATCCCGCCAAGGCCATGCCCATTCCGTACACCAACTCCTGCGGCATCTCCTGCCACGACCCGAACAGCCTGAAGTAACCCGCCACCCACGAAAAGAGGGGCTCGCAAGAGCCCCTTGCATCGTTCCATCTCCCCTGCTCTCCCCAAAGTTGCTTATCCTGCCTGGACCCGCCTGATGGATCGGGTGCGGCACAATCATAATGGCCATTCCTCGCAACAGTATCCGGACACCCTAAAGAAATTGGAATCCGAAGCCGAAAAGAGATACAGGATTCACGGACGAACACATCACCGGAGGAAAGACTATGCAGATACAGGGTGTTGGCCATCAGCAGGCCTGGCAGCTTTTGAAGGCACGACAGAATGACCCGCAAACCGCGACGGAGAAGGCGCCGAAGCCTCAGAAGACGGCTGCCCCGGCTCCAATGGAAACCGAGACCAAGCCCACCGAACTGAGTCCGGACCAGGCGCAGGAAAAGGGCGTCATCCGCCTCCTGCGGGAAGAGCATTTTCAAGGGGTGTCCGGCCTGCGGCTCCGGATCAATTTTCAGGAAGAACTCCAGCAAGCAGTAACCCGTGAAGCGCAAGCAACCTGGGCAAGCGGGGGACAGGAATTGGTTGCCGCCCTGAACGGAAAAATTGAGGAAATGGGTGAGACCTCTGCTTTCTCTGATGAAGTCGCTATGCTCACGGACAACTTCGAGAAAGCAATCAGCCCCTTGTTCAGTGGAGCAACGGATGGCCCGTTCGATGCCTCCGCCGCAAAGGAGGCAATGACCACGGCCTTCAATGGCCTCATCGAAGCACTGCAGGCCTTTGCGCCAGCAGCAGCGGAAGAAAGCCCTGCGGGGGCGACCGCCGGAGGTGGTGCCGTCCCGAATGCATTGCCTGAGACCGAGGACCCAGCGATCGCCGCGGCGGATACGCCCGCAACCGACCCCCTGACCGGGCAAAACAGCAGTGCCACTCCAGCCGCCCTGACCTTTACGGAGGCGCTCACGAATCTCCAGCTGTGGTTTGATACGGAGAAGGCCACCCTGGAAACCATGCGCGCGGCATCCCAGAGTCTGCCAGAACTCAGCGCGCCACGAGGCAAGGGCGTGGCCTATGAACGCTTTCTGGCTGTTTACGATTCGCTGCACACCGCAACCAGCAGCGCCGGAAGCGAAACCGGCGGCAGCGAGCCGGCAGGCATTCAAACCGAAGCGTAGCAGCCGGGAACCTGGATACACCGCAGCGGCATCCGGGGATTGGTGGCACTGAAGCCATCGCTCCCCGGATTTCGTTGTAGCGCCCCTCCGGGCCACGAAAATTCTCGGCGTTCGCAACAACCCATAAAATGGTCTTGAACGCACGGAAGGATTATTGCCCGGAGTGGATGCGCATCTCCAGGGTCAGGGTCGAACCGGGACGGCATCCAGGAGTGTTCCTGCCCACCTCCCGCGTCATCTGCACCTTCGAGCGTCGAATCCACTCCTTGAACTCGTCGCGGCTCACCGTTTCCCTGAACATGTCTCCACAGCTGGACTTAAGGCTGACCGTGCCCTGGGAGGACATAAACTGGATATCCGGGGCGTCGACCCTGACGGTCACCGCTTGGCCGCTGGTAACCGCGCTGACCACACCGTCCGACCTGCCGGGATACTCGTCGCCCTCAACGATCTCCCAAATATCAAACCGCTGCCACTGCGTGCAAGCAGCAGACGAACCGGTCAATTGAGCGCACCCCCGGCCTTTGAATTGCTCCATGTCGATTTCGGTGGACAGGCTCTGGATGGCATAGTCCTCCCGGTCAGGGTAGCGGCTGATGACCAGATTGCCGACAAAGGTTTCCCGGAGGGTGTAAGAGATCTCCTGTTTGACTGCGCCAGACAAGGTCGAAGCGGCGGCGGCCTTGATTTCAATCGTCCCTTCGATGGGCACGGCCCGCGACACCGCGATTTCCCGCTCCCCTGCCCGAACGGGTCTTGCCGGTTTGTCGCCGGGCTGCACCTGCTTCAGGTTGATCGCCTCCCGGCGGCGCTTGATTTCCTCTTCCGGAGTGGCCGCCTGCTGTACCTGTACATGCTGTACCTGTACAGTTGGCGGAGACAGTTTTGTTCCCTTGGGGGGCAACTGAATGGTCATACGGCCCCGTTGCTTGGCGCAGCTCGAGGTGTATTGTCTGGACAGGCTATCCAATTCGGTCTGCATTCCGGCGGCCCTCGCCTTGCTGGCCGTCTTCTTCTTGATGGCTATACGCAAAGCTTCCATGCGAGCCTGCAAAGTCTCGCAGGATACCGCTGGGGCCGCCGGGGAAGATTTCGCGGCACAAACCAAGAGTACAAGCACCAGAAATATCCGGCAAAGAGAAGACATGGATCACCTCTTCGTTTGATGGCGGCTGTAACCGAAACAGGCCAACGCGCCCCGGCCGTTCATGGATTACGGCAAGGCTGCGCCGCCACATTTTTCACCCACCGCCAGGGCCTCTTGTTCAATAGGTTGCCCTGATGCAACAACGCAGTGACATCCAAGCAAACCAGGCGCAAGGAAATTATACCTGCCTGATTCCGCCTTGGCTCCAACCAAAAGACGAGTTCTGTCATTCCAGCCCCAATTTGAAATTGTAAGACTCCTCACAGCCGTTCGCAATAATGCGAAACCAGGGTTTGATGCTCAAAAGGAAAGACTAGCTTGTAGCCTGGATGCAACGCAGTGGAATCCGGGGTGCAATGGGGCGAGTCGTGTCCAATCCCCGGATTCCGCTTAGGCTCCATCCGGGCTACGAGTGGCTTGGCAATCATTCTCCATACATTTTCTCATCCGGTTCCACCTCCGTCCCGGCCCAATCGGACGAGCATAACCCCTGACGCACAAAGCGATGCAAGGAGGAATGGGGCCAATCGATCGCCCGGTCCACCAACCCATGGCGCACGGGGTTGAAATGGATGTAGTCAACATGCCGTTCAAAATCCTCTTCATCGCGGATCGTGTGTTCCCAGTAACGCCGTTGCCACAGGTTATATTCGCCTTTGGCATTACGCGACAGGCCAATGCCCGCCTTGACCATCGCGTGCGTGAAACCACTTTTCAGTAACCGCCAACGTCCGGCATAGTCTGCATCGTCCTCGGGTAGGGTCCAGATCGCGTGGATGTGGTCCGGCAACACCACTATCGCATCGATGGTACAAGGGCGTTGATCAAGCATATGCCGCACCGCCTCCCGCAGCGCCTCAACATGTTCGACCAGCAGCATTGAACGCCGGTCGCGCAGGGTGGCGGTGAAGAAATAGGTTCCGTGCTGGATGCAGTTACGCCGGTAACGAACCATCGCCAATATCCTCCAGATGGGTGTTGTGTAGCCTGGATACAACGCAGTGGAATCCGGGGTTCAATGGTATGAGCGAGGTCAATCCCCGGATTCCGCTTGGGCTCCATCCGGGCTACGATTCTACAGGTCCACGACCCTTGGTTGTTCCGCTCCTCGATGCATAATAATTGTTGCATGTTCCGTGGTAGCCTGGATGCAACGCAGTGGAATCCGGAGTGTAAGGGTATGCACGAGGCCAATCCCCGGATTTCGCTTAGGCTCCATCCGGGCTACGATTCTACGGGTCCATGACCCTTGGTTGTTCCGCTCCTCGATGCACAATAATTGTTGCATGTTCCGTGGTAGCCTGGATGCAACGCAGTGGAATCCGGGGTGCAAGGGTATCGGCGAGACCAGCCCCGGCTTCCGCTTAGGCTCCATCCGGGCTACGTTTGGCTCGGGGTGCGGGGAGCTGGTCGATAAAGTGCTGGTAGCGTTCGAAGAGGAAGGCGACCCGCTCGGCCTCGGATTTGAAATCGCGGCGGCCGTAAGCGGCGTCCACCGCGCGGTCCAGGGTTTGATGGGCCTTGAGCAGCACCGGCGGCATGGTCAGCGGATCGTAGAGATCGGCCAGGGAGGAGGCGGGGAACTGGCCGCGGGCATCGAGCACCCCTTGAGCGGCGGCTTCGATGGCTTGTTGGTGCTTGTCGGTGGGATTTTCCGGCCAGGGAAAGTTATTATAGACGATAGTGTTTGAATAGCTGTAATCGCTTTTTAGGCGGCCACACACGGTGCGCATCCAGGCCATGTGCATGGTGCTGTGCAAAACACCAAAATGAAACAGCGTCGCATCGGGTACAAACTGGATTTTATTACTGCAGATCACCTCCTTCGCAAGGTATGCCATGGGAATATACCTGCGCCGCTCGGACGAAACTTCGGGAATGGCAAGGTACTCCGAATTTGGCTGGGAGATCTGCCGAAAAAGGGCCGGATACTTTGCATACTCCCTTGTTGTTGGGGCTTTGCTGGCCAGCCTGTTTTCCCGGACAGCCTCTATACGACTCATCACTCGCGGTAGTTTCTTCAATTCTTGTGGAAGAGCGTCAAGCAGCCACAGGCAGTAGCGTTCCTCGTTCTTGATGAAATCGCCGCCACTCATGTACCGCCGCACGAATTTTGCCGCATCAGGTTCACCGGTCAACAATTCCTGTTTTTCCTCTGGTGAAAGAATAAGATGGCCGCCATCGGTTGGTTTGTTGCCCCAGCTCATTTTGGGGACATTGCACAGCGGGGTGTTTCTGTTCCTAACCACCAAATCGGGCGCATCAACCAGGTAGGGGTTGATATTGCCTGCCTTGACGGCTTGGGGGCTTCCCTTGATGTCTTCATATTCAAACAGCCATTTTAGCGGACGATCAAACAAGGCGAATCCGACAATCACGCAGTGCACAGCCGCCTTGCCCCGTGCTTCACTGTTCCACTGGAAGGTACGGTGCGCAAAATTGATTCGCACCCCTTTCTCCAAAAGCAATACCCACAATAAACCAGCCTGCTCACCTTGGGAAATCGAGCTGGTGGAAACCAGTGCGGCTTCAATGTCGCGATTGGCCAGCATGAATTCCGTTGCCTTGACATACCAGTTGGCAACGTAATCAAGGACGCCCTGTGCTGCAAACTCACGCATGACCTGCGCCTGGTCGGCTTTTTGGTCGGCATTTTGATAATGGTGACCGACAAACGGTGGATTCCCCAAAATATAACTAACCCGTTCAGCCGGGATCACCTCGTTCCAATCGAGGCGCAGGGCGTTGGCGCAAACAATATTGGCGCTCGATTTGAGCGGGATGCGGGCGAAATAGAAGCCAAACTCGGCCGACACCAGCTGGTTCATCTGGTGGTCCATCAGCCACAGGGCCACCTGGGCGATCTGGGCCGGGAACTCTTCGATCTCGATGCCATAGAACTGATCGACATCGAGCTGGATCAGCGAAATGGCGAAGAATTGCTGGCGAGGGTCGCGGGAAGCGCGCAGCACCGCCAGTTCCAGCAGGCGCAGTTCGCGGTAGGCAATCACCAAAAAATTGCCGCAGCCGCAGGCCGGATCGAAAAAGGTGAGCTGCCGCAGCTTTTTGTGGAAATCGAACAACCGGTTGCGGTTGTTTTTGATCCGCTCGAACTCCTCCCACAGGCCGTCGAGGAACAGGGGCTTGATCAGCTTGAGGATGTTGGTTTCGCTGGTGTAGTGGGCGCCCAAGTTCCGCCGGGCCTGCTTGTCCATGATCGACTGGAAGAGCGAGCCGAAAATGGCCGGCGAGATGCGGCTCCAGTCCAGGGCGCAGCAGTCGAGCAGGGCCTGACGCATGGGACAGTCAAACCCGGCGGGCGGCAGCATCTCTGCAAACAGCTTGCCGTTGACACAGGGAAAGGCGGCCAGCTGCTCATCGAGGTTGGTCAGCCGGTTGCCGGGAGGCGTATTGAGCACGTGAAACAGGGTGCCCAGGTGATGGGCCAGGTCCGAACCGTCATCCAGGGTGCGCTGTTCGATGTAGTCCTGAAACTGCTGGCGCTCAAAAATGCCGGTGTCCTCGGCAAAGAGGCAGAAGAGAATGCGCACCAGGTAGAGTTCCAGCGGGTGACCTTCGTAGCCCACCGCCTTCATCTGATCGTGCAGACGGCCCATGCGCTCGGCGGCCTTGATATTGACCGGATTCTGCTCCTGGATTTTGTGCACCTGGTATCCGGCGATGAAGCCGAACAGGTTGACGTTCTTGTGCAGGTCAGCGAGGGCAAACTCGTGCTGTTCGTTTTCCTCCAGGTCGTAGATGCGAAAACGGGCAAAGTCGGACACCAGCACATACTTGGGCAGGTCGCGCTCCAGGATACCGGGAAAATAATCAAGCGCCTGGGTGTAGGCTTTTTCCAGATTTTTGCCGCGCGATTTGTGCTCAACCAGCAACACACCCTTCCAGAAGAGGTCGATGAAACCCTGCTTGGCACCGAGTTTTTTGACCGGCTCCTCGAAGGCGGCGACGCGTTTGCGGCTGATGCCGAAGATGTTGAAAAAGCCATCCCAGAAGGATTTGGCCTCGGCATCTTCCGACGATTCGCCGGCCCACTCCTTGGAGAAGGCCAGGGCCCGGTTCTTGATTTCGTTCCAGCTCAACGGCATGGCGTGGGGTTCCTCGACAAATGATTGGTTGTGGCCGGTAGCCTGGGTGGAGTTTGTAGCCTAGATGGAACGCGGTGGAATCCGGGATTTGGGGCAATCGTTCTCCGATCCCCGGATTCCGCTTGGGCTCCATCCGGGCTACGAGCCACGCCACCTCGGCTGTAGCGGCGGAGCAGGTGCATGAAAGGGATTCTGAGGACACGGAAGTTCATGGCTTGCGGCACGGCCGGGCCGCCACGATCCCCGCTGCCGCCAGGGCCTCGATGTCGGTTGGCGAGAGTCCGGCCAGGGTGAGAAGATCGCCTCCCCCTTCGCCGACCGCAGGCGGTTGCAGGCGCAGGTCAAAGGTCCGGCCGTCGAGCCGCAGTGGCAGCTTGGGCAGCTTGACCTGATGGCCGGCGGGCGTTTCGGTGTCTGCCAGGCCACCGGACTGGTTCATGTGGGGGTCGTCCCAGAGATCCACCGGCTGGTTGACCGGGGCAAAAGGTATGGCGGCCCGCTCGGCCAGAGTCATCAACTCGGCCTTGGTCAACCGTTGCAGCCGCTGCTGCAGTTCAGGGGCGAACCAGGCCCGCGCCTCGATCCGGCCCTGATTGGTGGCCAGCCGCGTATCCTCGGCCCAGTCGGCAAACCCGAAGGTTTCGCACAACCGCCGCCAATGGCGATCCGAGGTGATGCCGATAAAGACCTGTTGATTGTCCTTGGTGGCAAACAGTTCATAAATCGACCAGGTGCGGCCGCGTTCCGGCATGGGCGGCGGCACCTGGCCGGACACCGCGGCCCCGGCCATGTGCTGCCCCATGAGAAAGGCCACGGATTCGAACAGCGAAGCCTGCACCACTTGCCCCTGGCCGGTCTGCTGCCGCTGGAGCAGGGCGGAGAGGATACCGATCACCCCGAAACCGCCGCTGAGGATGTCAGTGACCGAGGCCCCGGCCCGCATCGGCTTGCCGCTCGGCCCGGTCATGTAGGCCAGTCCGCCCATCATCTGCACCACCTCGTCCAAGGCCGGGCGGTGGGCATAGGGACCGGGCATGAAGCCTTTGAGGGAGCAGAAGATCAGCCGGGGATTACGCTCGCGGCAGACTGCGGCGCCGATGCCGAGGCGATCGACGGTTCCGGGGGCGAAATTTTCGATCAGGACGTCAACCTGTTCCACCAGGCGGAGAAACAGTTCCCGGCCCTGATCGCGCTTGAGGTTGATCGCCAGACTTTTTTTATTGCGGTTGAAGCAGGTGAAAAAACCGGCCCCGAACCCCTGCAGCCAGCGGGTGTCGTCGCCCTTGCCCGGCCGCTCGACCTTGTAGACCTCGGCCCCGAGATCGGCCAGAATCAGACCGCAGGCCGGCCCCATGATATTGTGCCCCAGTTCCAGCACCCGGAGACCGGAGAGGGGTAACGCTTTGTCTTCCGAAGTATCTCTCTGCTCGTTTTCCATGGTCGTCTCCGTTTCTTGCCAGTTATTTGAAAGCAGAACGGGCAATGCGAGGACAGCTTGAGCAGGCTGAGGCACTGCTCTTCACCCTTCTGGTTTGTCTTTTTCCGGACCGGATTTGCGCGGTCCCAGTCTCCGCCCTAGCTGCTGTTCCAGTGCAACGAGGAACGCTCGCCCGTGAGAAATAGCCAGGCGGGAAGAATAGTAGAGGATTGGCGGTTGCCTGTCAATTCTTGCTGCAAAGACTGTACGTTGCGCCCCATTCTGATCTGCCGGCCGCCTTCAGACCAACCGATGCATCGCGCTCCCCAGGCGGAGCCGTGTTTTTCCCCATACACCATAAAGATATTGACCAGCGGCCGGGCCATTTGTAATAATCCCGCATTGTGCCGGTGGGCAGTGCGCCAATGCCCTTTGGCAACGCGAGCCCACAGATACAGATCCCCTTTTGGCGGCTAGAAGGTTCCGGGGATGCCGTAGGCCACCCCCTTGGGTTCGCCGAGCCTGTTGACGTTCGCCGCTCCGGCGTATTCCGGACAGGGTCCCTTCTTCCATGCCCCATCCTGGCCCGGCATGGTGCGGCGGCTGCGCGACTTCAGCCGAAATGCGCCTCCCGGGCTCCTTGCAGAGCAACTCACAGCGCGCCTTGGCCCGCTGGCACTCGCGGACCGAGCCCCTCACGGGAGTATCGGCCATGATAACCGCGCATCAAAAAGGAGGAGAGCATGAGGCTGATTCGGGTAGTCCTGACGGTATTGATGGTGGCGGCACTTCCTGGCGTCTCGCCGGCAAAGGAGGCGCAAACCCTGGATGAACTGGTGCGGCAGTACGACGCATCGAGCTGCAAGGAGTGCCATCCTGAAATCTACGCTCAATGGGAGCAGTCGCTCCATGCCAAGCCGATGCTTGGCCCCATCGGCAGAACGCTGGCCACTTTCCAGGGGTATGTCAATTCGCGGGATACGGAACTGAATAAATCCCGCGAGGTCGCGCCCACCACCAAGGCATTTCTCAAACCCTGCATCGAGTGCCACCTGCCCCAGATGATGGACGCCTCGGAGGGAGTGGCCGACGAAATCGCCAAGGCCATCGTCGACGGTAACGAGGAGGTGCTGAACAAACTCCAGATCACCTGCCTTGTCTGCCACCACCGCAATGCCATCATCCGCAAATTCCGCGACGGCAATCCCCAGCCCGGCGTCATCTACGGACCCAAATTCGCTGGACCCCACGGCGACAAGAAATTCACCACCGCGGCCAAAAGCGAGATGCTGGCGGACACGGTCTTTTGCGCCCAGTGCCACCAGGGCCCCAATGTCCAGCACTATGACGAGCCGATGTGGTGCACTTCCACCTTTGACAGCCACCAGCAGTTCTACGTGCCCATGGGCGGCACCGAGTCGTGCCAGGACTGCCACATGCGCAAGGAGGGCGGCCATCGCTTTCCACCCAATTATCAGGATCCGGCCCAGACTTCCAAGCGCCTGGGGGAATGGATCGACCTCAATGTCACCGCCATCGGCTATCGGATGAAACCGGATGCCAAAAACTTCATCCCCATGGTGGTGATCAACAGCGAGGTGGTGAGCCGGATCGGGCACCGTTTTCCCGACGGCTGCCCGTCCCCCAACCGGGTCACCCTCGATTTCAAGGTGACCACCAAGGATGGCAAGGAACTGTACAAGGAAACCAAAATCTACATGCCGCAACACAAGCTGGGCTATGACGACCACACCATGGTCTATGCGGCCAACCGCAAGCTGACCCTGCTGCGCGACACCAGCCTGCACCCCTTTGTACCGAAAAAGGAAACCATTGAAGTGAAGCTGCCCGACGATGTGCAGCAGGCCGTGGTCGAAGCGGTCCTCACTTTCCGGCAGCTGCCGGGCGTCCCGGAGGCCGAGTTCCCCATCCACAAGGTTATCAGGGAAGTCAGCCTCAAGCGTTAGCCTCACCCCCGCCGCACCGCCAAGCCCCGGCAATTCCCCGCCGGGGCTTTTTCTGAGAGTCATTATCCCCATTGCCCGGCGGCGTCTCCCAAGGTATCATAGAGTCATCAGCAGATCCGTACGGACCCGCTCCCTCTGCCCCATCCTGCTGCACAACCGCATTACAAGGACATCGCCGATGAATTGTGTCTTTCTTTCCCCCCATTTCCCGCCCCAGTATCACCGCTTCTGCCGGCAGCTGAAGCTGGCCGGGGCCAATGCCCTCGGCATCGGGGATGCGCCCCATGATGCCCTGCCGGCCGTGGTCCGGGCTGCCCTGACCGAATACTACCGGGTGGAGCGGATGGACGACTACGAGGAGCTGGTACGGGCCTGCGGCTATTTCACCCACCGCTACGGCAAGATCGACCGCATCGACAGCCTCAACGAATACTGGCTGGGGATCGAGGCACGGTTGCGTGACGATTTCAACGTCTTCGGGGTCAGGGCCTGCGACATCGGCATGATCCGCCGCAAGTCGGAAATGAAGGAGCGATACAGGGAGGCGGGGGTGCCGGTCGCCGCCGGCCGGGTCGTTCACAGTCTGGACGAGGCGCGGGCGCTGATTGCCGAAACCGGCTATCCGGTTGTGGCCAAGCCCGATGCGGGCGTCGGCGCTCTCGACACTTTCCGCCTTGATTCGGACGCGGATCTGGTCCATTTTTTCGAGCGCAAGCCGGAGGTGGACTACATTGTCGAGGCTTTTGTCAGCGGAACCATTACCTCCTTCGACGGCCTCTGCGACGCTACCGGCAAACCGGTTTTTTACACCGCCCACGTGTTCAGCCAGGGCATCATGGAGACGGTCAACGAGGCCCGGCATATCGCCTACTATTCGCTGCGCGATATTCCGCCGGCCCTGGAGGATGCGGGCCGCCGCTGCCTGGAGGCGTTCCGGGTGCGGGAGCGGTTCTTTCACCTCGAATTCTTCCACACCGGTGGCGACAGCTACACCGCCCTGGAAGTGAACATGCGGCCCCCGGGCGGCTTCACCACCGACATGTTCAACTACGCCTGCGACATCGACATCTACCGGATTTGGGCGGAACTGCTGGTGCATGGCCGCTCGGCAATCGAGTTCCAACGCAAGTACCACTGCTGCTACGCCAGCCGCAAAAACGGGCTGAACTATGTCCACAGCCATGAACAGATCCTGGCCCAGTACGGCGGCCACATGTGTCAGGTCGCCCGGGTGCCCGGCGTGTTCGCCAGCGCCCTCGGCGACATGGGTTACATCTTCCGTACCGGCGATTTCGAGCGTTTGCACGAAATCATCGGCTTTATCCACCAGACCCGCGTTTAGGAGGTTCCCCCATGCAGATCGAAGAACATCATTGGTTCAGCCCCAACCTGCACAGGGACATGGCGTTCAAGGTTTACGGTCACTGGGGAGTGCCGATCCTGGTGTTTCCCTGCTCGATGGGCCGTTACTACGACTATGAGGGCATGGGCATGATCGACGCCATCACCGAATTTATCGACGGCGGCACCATCAAGCTCTACTGTGTCGACAGCGTCGACGCCGAATCCTGGTACCACTTTGCCGTTTCCCCGGCGGAACGCAACGCCCGCCACGAAGCCTACGACAGCTATATCGCCCAGGAGGTCATCCCCTTCATCCGCACGCACTGCCACCAGCCGGATATCCGGGTGATGGCCAACGGGTGCAGCATGGGGGCCTACCACGCAGTCAACTCCTTCCTCAAACATCCGGACCTCTTTGCCGGCACCATTGCGCTCAGCGGCCTCTACCGCCTCGACCGAACCGAGTTTGGCCTGCATACCAAAGATATTCCGGCGGTCTACTTCAACTCGCCGCTCCATTATCTGGCCGCCCTCGACAATCAGTGGTTTCTCGACTGGTACCGGCGCAGCGACATCGTTGTCTGCGCCGGGCAGGGCGCCTGGGAGGCGGAAGCGCTTGAAGACACCCGCGAGCTGGCGGACACCTTCCGGGAAAAGCAGATTCCGGCCTGGGTTGACATCTGGGGTGAAGATGTGTTCCACGACTGGCCGTGGTGGTACCGGCAGATGCAGTATTTCCTCGACTACCTCTACAGAAGGGACGCCTGACGAGTTCAGGGCCCTTCCATAGACCCATTGCGGAAGTTGAGAGATAGGGATGCTCTAATTCCTGGCCGATACTGAAATCCAGTATCCTGAGTGGTTGAACGAGGGGCTGTCCTTGCAAGAACACAGCTCTGTTCAATCCGGCGCACGGACGGTTTCGACATTCTTGACCCACTGAAAAATACGCATTGGCGGGATGTTGAGAAACTCCGTGCATATCTGCCCCGATCCCAGCAAAGGCTGGCACAGGGTAGCAACCTGATGGCGCACCTGGTAGGCCACGAATCGTCCGTTGGGCGCGAGCTGAGAGGAAACCGCCTCAAGAATTTGGGACCCGACGTCAGGAGTCATTGTAGAAAAAGGAATGCCAGACACGATGACATTCGGGGCATCCAAACCGTATGACGAAAGGATTTCCTTGAGTTCAAGAGCACTTCCCATGTGGGCTATGAGTCGATTGTCTTCGATTCTGCTCACCATGGTGTGAAATCTTGGATTGATTTCGATGCTCAGAAGCGTGGCATGTTGGCCCATAGCGCGCAGTAGCGCACGAGTGACGCCCCCGATTCCGGGGCCTAATTCTATGATAACACGAGCCGTGGCGGCCCCGGCGGCCTTCACGATTCGCCGCTCGAGAAAACGAGAACTCGGTATGACCGAGCCGATCTGAAGCGGGTGTTTCAAAAATTCCTGAAGGAAAACCAGACGACCATTCACGGCAGAACTCCCTTTTTTATTGTTGAACATCGACATATTCCGGAAATTTTAAAAGGCTAAGAATCGTGGAAAACGGCTCACGAGGTTAGATGGCAATGAAAGAAGCGTGCTCTTTACAATCCAGTTTATTGATGGATCAAGCCTTGACGTTACCGTGCTGGCCCTGCATTTTTATTTGCAGGGCCCAGAGGTCGTCGGCGTTTCGTTTGAGGCCGGCGTTGGCGCATGCATTCTTGGCAAAGAGTTCGTCCATGAGCTTATTGACTAATATGTTTCGCTTTTTCACTTCCTTTTTCATGCCCGCAAGTTCAAATTCCACTTCCAGCCGGCCTGCGGGATGCGCGAATCTTTGGATATTCCTGGTCATGGAGTCATGCACGATTTCGTTGCGAATTTTAAGACCGGATTCGAGATAATCACTCAATTCTGCCGGGATGTCGATCCGCTTGCGCAGCGTGTTGATCAACTGCCCCAGGCTCTCATTCGAATACAAGTCCAATGATGCGCCAAACTCACCCTCTTCTCCATCGGTTTCGCCATGCGACAGCTGCGCATTGAGAGAACGCAAACTCACTTCAAGCGACTGACAGATGAGCAAGGCTTTCCCCAGCTCAAGGAAGATTGGTTCCATTTCACTTGCAACGTTATTTTCGGTGCTCATATCCAACCTTGAGGTCACGCGCCGAGAGCGGCGACCTGTCGTTTAATTTCCATCTATTGTATCCGCTGGAGCACTTACAATGCCCAAGGTTGTAACTCACTCAATATTACCACGGCGCAACGGTATCATAATCCAGTGCAGTGATTCGATTATATCCTGTATATTTCGACGGCTATAGTTTATGGCAAGCCACCACCCTGAAACGATTTCCACTGAGTGTTGTTCTGCCAAATCATGACGGTCGGGGGGCAAGAGAGTTGAACACTCTATCATACATAGATGAAATGATAACTCTATCCGCCTGAAGGCGGGTGGTTTCAACCTTGTCTGGGACAAATAAAAAATATCGTAACAACCTACACAAACAGCTATTTCTCCGCAACGCGGTTTTTCTCAATCTGTATTCGTTCTTTCCTTTTCATGCATATTTCTGATGAAAAAATATTTTATCCACCGGCACGATACGAAAACAGAGCCAACACGCCTTACCATGCAAGACTTGCTCAACTTCCTCGCTGATAAAAACTACATACCGGAAATACAGCGGGATAGCTGCCAGCACCGGGTCCGGCATGCTTTTTCCTGCTCCCGCGGATGCCCGATGAGCGCCACTGCTATCCGCACCTTTCAGGAACTGCCCGGACGGGCTAACCTGCGTTACACCTTGGCCTCCGCCCAAATCCCCGGCTGCACCCTTCTTGGGGTGCTCAATCCGCTTGATTGGTGATCCCATGCAACTGCGACCCATTCTCCAGACCTGTTTTCCCGACATCCCGCCGGTGCGTTTGCCCGGCGGGTTTGACCGGGTGGGCGATATTGCCGTAGTCGGCATCGTGTCGGAGCTGGAAGCCCATGAGCGCGAAATCGGCGAGATTATCCTCGGCCTGCACAAGACCATCCGAGTGGTGGCAAAACGCGACGGCCAATACGGTGGCGAATATCGCACCCGGTCGTTGCGGATCATTGCCGGGGAAGAACGGTTGACCACGGTGCATCGGGAAAACGGCATCACCCTCCACCTCGATCTGGCCCAGGTGTACTTCTCGGTCCGGTCGGCCCATGAGCGGGCCCGGATCGCCGCCCTGGTCCGGCCCGGTGAGCAAGTCGGCGTCCTCTGCTCGGGCATCGGCCCCTTTCCCCTGATTATCGGCCGGCATAGCCGGGCCCGCGAGGTGGTTGGCATTGAAAAAAATCCGGTGGCCCACGGCTATGCCCTGCGCAACCTCCAGGCCAATCGCGCTGTTACCAACGTCCGTTTTTTTGAGGGCGACGCTGGCGAGACGCTGGCAGGCCATACTCTCACTTTTGACCGTGTTCTCCTTGTCCTGCCGCATGGCGGGGAAGCGCTGCTGCCCCAGGCCCTCGATGCCCTGCGGCCGGGCGGCACGCTCCACTTCTACGACCTGCAGGCCAAGGGATGCCACCATGCCACCGTGGCCAAGGTGGAGGCTGCCTGCCGGGAAACCGGCCGCCGGATAGGCCGCCCCCCCTTCGTGGCGACCTGCGGTCACTGCGGCCCGGCCGTGCACCGGATCTGCCTGGATGCGGTCATCGAGCCCATAGAGTAAACGGCTGCTCTGCCGGTCCCCTCGCTTTCATTGCGGTTCCCCGCCACCTGTGCTATCTTCGCCCTATACCCGGCCCGCGAGGGCAACAAACACCCATTTCATTCGAGGAGCTAACCGTGGATACCAGTGGTTCCGTCAAAAAACAAACCCTCTATTTGGCCGTGGCCGCGGCCCTCATTCTTGGTTTTCTTGGTGGTGTGGGCTATTCCGTGTACCGCGCGCCCGCGGTCAGCGGCGGGTCCCAGGAAGCCGGCCACCAACATGACGCGGGCAAGGCCATCGCCACCCTTGAAAAAGCAACCCAGGACAGGCCGACCGACGGCCAGGCCTGGGTCGAACTAGGGCATGCCTATTTCGACACCGGTCAGGCCAAACAGGCCATCGCCGCCTATCTCAAGGCCCTGGAACTGCTGCCCGGCGACCTCAACGTGATGACCGACCTGGGGGTCATGTACCATCAGGACAGCCAGCACCAGAAGGCCATCGACCTGTTCGACCAGGTGCTCAAAATCAATCCCAAGCATGAACAGGCCCGGTTCAACAAGGGCGTGGTTCTGCTGACCGGCTTGAATGACCGCAAGGGGGCTCTGGCCGAATGGAAGACCCTCATCCAGTATCACCCCATGGCGGCGGCGCCTTCGGGAAAGATGGTGGGCGACCTGATTGAGCAACTGGAAAAGGAAACGGCGAAACCCTAGGATCGAGACCTCGCTTCCCCCTGGTCGCCGATCAAGATCACGGACGGAAAACATCGCCGCAATTGACGGAAACATGCCGGTTTCCCGCTTGACAGCCCCCGGCACCCCCTTTATATTTTCGGCTCTTTTGGGCATTTTTGTCCAATCGGGCCGACAAGCAGCCGGCGCAGCGTATCCCGGACGGAACCGCACATCAAACAAAGGAATACTTTATGAGTAAAATTACAGGGTCACAGGCCATCATCAAATGTCTGCAGGAAGAGGGTGTGGACCTCCTGTTCGGCTATCCCGGCGGCGCGGTTATTGAACTCTACGACGAACTCTGCAAGAGCGGCATCCGCCATATCCTGGTGCGCCACGAGCAGGGAGCGGTCCATGCCGCCGACGGCTTTGCCCGGTCCACCGGCAAGGTCGGCGTGGCCCTGCTGACTTCCGGCCCCGGGGCCACTAACGGCGTCACCGGCATTGCCACCGCCTACTGTGACTCGATCCCCCTGGTAGTGCTGACCGGTCAGGTGCCGCGCGCCCTGATCGGCAACGACGCCTTCCAGGAAGTGGACATTGTCGGCATTACCCGGCCCTGCACCAAGCACAATTACCTGGTCAACGATCCCGACGACCTGGTACCGGTGCTGCGCGAGGCCTTTTACCTGGCCGCCTCCGGCCGGCCCGGGCCGGTGCTGGTCGACCTGCCCAAGGACATTATCGGCTCGATGATCAGCTACCCGCCGAAAAAGCCGATTAAGATGCAGACCTACCAGCCCAATGTCAACCCGCACCCCAATCAGGTGGAAAAGGCCTGCCGGGCCTGTCTCAAGGCCAAGCGGCCGGTGCTTTATGTCGGCGGCGGCGTCATTCTTTCCGGCGGCAACGAGGAACTGACCAAGCTTGCCCGGCGCCTCAACATCCCGGTGACCATGACTTTGATGGGCCTGGGCGGCTTTCCGGGAACCGACCCCCTGTCGCTGGGCATGCTCGGCATGCACGGCAGCTACGCCGCCAACATGTCGGTGGCCAAGAGCGACCTGCTGATCGCGGTCGGCTCACGCTTCGACGACCGGGTGACCGGCCGGCTCGACGCCTTTGCGCCGCAAGCCAAAATTATTCACATCGATATCGACCCCTCCTCGATCAGCAAGAACGTCGGCGTTGACATCCCCATTGTCGCCGATTGCAAGCTGGCGCTCCAGGCCATAAACGACTGGCTGGATAAGTCCGGCGAATTCAATCCCGGTGAAATTGTGGAGTTGCACCAGCCCTGGGTCGAACAGGTCAAGGAATGGGACGCCAAGCATCCACTGGCCTACATGGAAGACGGCCAGATCATCAAACCCCAGTATGTCATTGAAACGCTCCACAAACTGACCGGCGGCAATGCCATTATCACCACCGAGGTCGGCCAGAACCAGATGTGGGCGGCCCAGTTCTACAAGTTCAATCATCCCCGCCGCCTGCTGACCTCGGGCGGACTCGGCACCATGGGCTATGGCCTGCCAGCCGCCATTGGCGCCCAGATGGCCTTCCCCGAGGCCACGGTCATCGATGTGGCCGGCGACGGTTCAATCCAGATGAACATTCAGGAGCTGGCCACGGCCCGGCAGTGCGGGGCGCAGGTCAAGATCGCCATCCTTAACAACAACTACCTCGGCATGGTGCGGCAATGGCAGGAACTGTTCTACAACCGCCACTACGCCTCCACCGTGATGGAAGTCACGCCGGATTTTGTCGCCCTGGCCCAGGCCTACGGCGCGGTCGGCCTGCGCGCCAAAACCAAGGCGGAAGTCGAACCGGTAATCAAGGAGGCCCTGGCCACCAAAAACGTGGTGATCATGGACTTCTCCATCAGCCGCGAGGAAGGCGTGTTCCCGATGGTGCCGGCGGGCAAGCCCACCACCGAGATGCTCTTGGTCTGAGGACCGCCGGGAATGAATCGCTGCCTGGCCCGTTGGCCGGCCGCATTGACCAGACACCCATGTCGAACAGGATTACACCCATGAAACATACCCTGACTGTCTTACTGCGCAACCGGCCCGGCGCCCTTTCCCGGGTGACCGGCCTTTTCAGCGGCCGCTGCTTCAACATCGAGAGTCTCTGCGTGGCCGAAACCTATGACCCTCAGGTTTCCTGTCTGACCGTGGTCACCAGCGGCGAAGCCGCAATCATCGAGCAAATCACCAAGCAGTTGCACAAACTGATCGACGTCATCAAGGTCAACGATGTCAGCGAGGGGGAATTCGTCGAGCGGGAAATGGCCCTGATCCGGGTGAAGGCCGAAGCAAGCACCCGCGCCGAGGTCCTGCGCATCATCGACATCTTCCGCGGCAAGGTGGTGGACGTCAGCCCCACCTCCTATGCCCTGGAAATTACCGGTTCCGAATCCAAGATCAAGGCGGTTATCGACATCCTCCGCCCGCTCGGCATCAAGGAAATTGTCCGCACCGGCAAAATCGCCATGGCCCGCGCCCCCAAAAAATAACTGCCAAGGCATCGGCCGCAGGGCCGCATTCGCCATTTTTTCACTCCCGGGAATCCCATGCAAAAAACCGAACTCCCCCTGGCCCTTGAAGGATATCCCTTCATCCTCTTCAGCGGTTTTGCCACCCTGGTCCTTGCCCTGCTCGGCTTTGCCGTCCCGGCCCTCCTCGGCCTGCTGCTCACCGGCTTTGTCACCTATTTTTTCCGTGATCCGGCCCGGGTACTGCCGGAAGAGGCCGGTGCCATCGTCTGCCCGGCGGACGGCAAGGTCATCATCGTCAGTGAAGTCGATGATGACCGTTTTCTGCACACGCGAGTCCGGAAGATTTCCATTTTCATGAATGTGTTCAATGTCCACGTCAATCGCATTCCCCTGACCGGAACCGTGGAGCGCGTCTTCTTGTCGCCGGGCAAATTCTATGCCGCCGACAAGGACAAGGCTGTCCTGCTCAATGAATATTGCGCCCTCACCCTGACCACGCCCGACAATCAGCGCTACACAGTGGTGCAGATTGCCGGTCTGATCGCCCGCCGCATTGTCTGCCGGGCGGAACGAGGCGACCGGGTCACGGCCGGCGAACGTTTCGGCTTGATTCGCTTCGGCTCCCGGGTGGACCTCTATCTGCCGCTGTCGACGCGAATCAACGTCAGCGAGGGCCAGCAAGTAAGAGCTGGTGAGACCGTACTCGGCATTATGCAGCCAAGCCAGCCGAACGAGGAATAATCATTTGTGTAACTCCTCATTCTATCGTATTCTATAAGAGAAAAAAGGGATCAGGACCACCTGGCGGCGGTAAGCCGAAGCGTGGAATTCCGGTCCCGGACAAACAACCTGAATAACAAGGCCGCTTTGCAGCAGCTACACCCATAACGAGCCGACCATGGAAAACCCAGTGCCCGCCAATCAACCGCCCAACCGTTTTTACGTTGTCCCCTGCATGCTCACGATCTGCAGCCTGTTCAGCGGTTTCTACTCGATCGTCTCCGCGATCAACGGTCATTTTTTCGCCGCTGCGGTGGCCATCCTGGTGGCTGCCGTCTTTGACGGTCTTGATGGCCGGGTGGCACGGATGACCGGTTCGACCTCGACCTTCGGCATGGAGCTCGACTCCCTCTGCGACATGGTGGCCTTCGGAGTGGCGCCCGGAATGCTGGCTTACCTCTGGGCCTTGACCCCCTACGGCAGATACGGCTGGCTGGCCGCCTTTCTCTACGTTGCCGCCACCGCCCTGCGCCTGGCCCGCTTCAACTCCCAGACCGTGGCCAGCCCGAGTCATGATTTTACCGGTCTGCCTTGCCCGGCCGCAGCCGGCATGATTGCCACCGCGGTCATGTTCAGCACCCATTTCTTTAAAACCACCGATACCGTCCAGCACATCACCCTGATCCTGATGGTCTATCTCCTCTCCTATCTGATGGTTTCCACCCACAGATATCTGAGTTTCAAACACATGGACATCTCCAGGGAAAAACGGTTTCAACTGATTATCGGATTGATCCTCCTCTTTATCCTCCTGGCCAGCGAGCCGCCCATCACCCTCTTTGGCGCATCGTTGCTCTATATTCTTTCCGGTCCGGTTCTGGCCGTCAAGGCACGCTTGAGCAGAAAAAAACCGGTTCCCGTCAATCAGGAAAACCAGCCCCACTGACCTGTCTTTTTCTGCGAGGTTACCTTGCGCATCACCGGCGGCAGTGCCCGCGGCCGCAAACTGACCACCCCAAGGTCCGATTCTATTCGACCGACCTGCGACCGGGTGCGCGAGGCCCTGTTTAACATCCTCGGGCAGCGGATCGTGGGCAGCAGGGTGCTCGATCTCTTTGCCGGTACAGGCGCCATCGGCATCGAGGCCTTGAGCCGGAGCGCCGCCTCGGTCCTGTTCGTTGATCAATCACTGGAGGCCGGCCGGCTGATTGAGGCCAACCTCCGCGCCTGCATACCCCGGCCGCGCGCCGCCTTTCTCCCGCTCAATCTGGCTACTGTACCCAATCTGCAATCGCTTCGCGCCGCAACTGAGCCCGAAGGCCGCTTCGACCTGGTGTTCATGGACCCGCCCTACCAGAAAAATCTGGCACAACGGGTGCTGGCAATGGTAGAGAAAGCAGATATTTTGACAAGAGGCGCCCTGATCGTCGCGGAAGAACACCGGCACGTCAGCCTCCCTGAAACCGTCGCCTCCCTTGTCCTTATCGATCACCGCCGTTACGGAGAAACGGGGCTGTGGTTCTATGAACCGCAAGACTCCACACCAGAATGATGAATGACCTCAACCAGCCCCCCCTTACCGATGCCCAGGACCAGGAACTCCGGATCGCCCTCTATCCGGGAACCTTTGATCCGATTACCAACGGCCATATCGATATCATTGAACGGGGCCTGCACCTCTTCGACAGGATCATTGTCACCATTGCAATCAACGTGCAGAAGGTTCCGCTGTTTTCGCTGGAAGAGCGCAGCGCCATGATCCGCGAATGTTTTCAGAATTCGGATCGGGTGATAGTGGGCTGCACCGATGGCCTGATTGTCGATTACGCCCTGAAAAATAACGCCCATGCCATCATCCGTGGTCTGCGGGCCGTGTCCGACTTCGATTACGAATTTCAGCTGGCGCTGATGAACCGGCGTCTGGAGCGCACAGTGGATACGGTTTTTCTCATGACCGCTTTTCGCTGGATTTACATCAGTTCGAGCAACATCAAGAATGCGGCCCGGTGCAAGGGCAAAATCACCGGTCTGGTGCCGGAGCATGTCGAGAGAGCCTTGCAGAAAAAATTCGTCTGATGGAACGTGCACCTCACCGTACGAACAGAAAGAGGAGCGGGCCGGACAGAAGCCGGCGCGACCTCCTGGCGCGCTGGATGCAATGGACGGCGGCAACAGCGGCGGCCCTTTTGCTCTATCCCCTGCTCCGCTTCACCGGCCACCGGATTCCGCCCAAACCGCGACTGGTCGAAGTACCGGCCCCGCTGCCTTTAAGCGGCGTCCATACCGGCCACGACTTCCTCCTTTTTTCGACGCCCAAGGGCCCCACCGCCGTTTCCCGAATCTGCACCCACCTTGGCTGCCGGGTCAACTACCAGCAAGATAAGGCGTACATCGAGTGTCCCTGCCACCAGAGCCGCTTCACCCCTGACGGTACACGGATTGCCGGGCCAGCCGAGAAGAATCTGCCCGCCTACGAGGTCACCCTGAAGCAGGACGGCGAAGGCCGGGTCATCGCCTACGTGGTGCATCTCTGATGATCGCCTTGTCGGGAAAACAAATAGGAGCAGTCCTTTCGCGCTGGCTGCTTGCATACCGGTGGGGCGGCGGATCGCTGATCAGCCTTTTTCTCTCGATTCTCTCAGGGATTGTCGTGGCTTTGCAGTACGAATCGTCGGAACCCTTTTATTCGACCAGCGCCATTGAACTGGTCGTGCCCTACGGCTCCTTCTGGCGGGGATTGCACTACTATTCCAGCCAGGCTTTTTTCCTGCTGCTGTTGGCGCATCTGGCCGTGGTGCTGTGGAAAAACGAAGTGGAGTTCCGGCGGGGTGCCTGGATTCGTCTGTGCGCCACCCTGCCCTGCGGTGTGTTGCTCCTGTTCACCGGCTATGTGCTCCGCGGCGACGCCACCGGCGAGGCGGCCGGAGCCATTGCCGAACATATCTGCTTGTCCGTGCCGCTGATCGGCGCCCAGCTCAACGACCTGCTCTTTGACCTTGCCGGCAGCGGCCTGCGCAAAGTCTACGCTCACCACGTTATCGGCCTGGTGGTGCTCGGCGGCATGGCCGCGTGGCCCCATCTTCGCCGCTACACCGCCCGCTGGCGCAACCACCTGGTGCTGGTTCTGGTCACGGTGCTGGTGGCCATCGCAGTCCCCGCGCCGATGGAGCCGAACCGTTTTGGCCTGTTGTTCATTGCCGGCCCGTGGTTTTTCCTCGGGCTGCAGGAACTGCTCCGCTTCCTCTCCCCCTTTTTCGCCGGCGTACTGACACCGCTGCTGCCGGTGGCGCTCCTCTTCTGGCTGCCCGCAGCCTCCCGGCCTCGCACCCTCGTCCTGCTGGCCATCGGCCTCTGGCTATTGGTCTACGGAGTCCTCACCTGGTTCTGCATGCAGCGGATCTAAAACTCAAGAACGCGGTTCAGTCGACCCGCAGCAGGGACAAGCGCTCCGGGGCTAAAAACCGGTCCAACAGCACTTCCCCGTCCAGGTTGCCAGGCGCGGTCACGGTTGCATTCGCCACCTGCCGGTAGACTGCCTCCACCCTCTCCCCGTAACGGGCCAGGCTATAGCGGGAGTGCAGGATGCGTTGGTTTTCGGCGAGAGATGCGCCCAGACAGTCCGGTTCCGGCAGCTTGCCGGGACAGAACAACGCCGCTTGCCCCCCTGTGGCCACCAACCGCCGGAGGACCACCTCCTGCAAAGATTCATCCAACCTGCCAAAATCGATCCGGTCCTCACGAATCCAGGCGTTCAGCACCCGGTGCAGGTCGCCTTGCGCCGGACAGCGGCCGTATGCCGCGAGGTTACGGCGTAAGCCTTCGCTGGCAGCTGCCTCTACCCGATCGCGACCCAACCAGTCCAGGGGCACATCCAGCCGCTCATACGCCCAGGGCAGACGGACGCCTTCGCCGTCAATTCTCGGCATGATTTCCGGCAGAGAACGGCCGCAGACTGGGACGCCGAGAACCCAGGGTTCGAGAAAGGCCATGCCGTAACCCTCGGCCACACTGGTGGTGACCGCGACCTCCGCCCTACGGAGCAGATCGATAAAACTATATCTGCCCGAATCCACCATCGCAAAACGGACCGGCAGGGACAACTCCAAGGCCACCTGCTGCCAATGCCGGTAGCGAGGCTGCTCCGTCGGATTCTCCGGTCCCGAGGTGGTGGCGAACCAGGCGCCCTCGGGGGCCAAGGCCGACCAAAGGAGAAATTCGCCCAGGTTTTTACGGCGGATGGCGCGGGTCGGATACAGCCACAATTGCCCCGATCCGGCGGCAGGTGCGGGCTGCTCTTGCGCAACCGGTTCGAAATCGACCGGATTGAGCAGAAAATGCAGGTGGTCCGTATCCAATCCTGCTTGCCGCAGGAAACGGTAGTCGCGACGATTGAGCACCCCATAATGAAGATGCTCGGCCTGGGGGTAGAGCAGGCGGGACAGGGTGTTCCTCTGTCCATCCGCCATCTTGGCGAGCATGGCCCGGTAGTTGGCTGGACGGCCGTCCTCGGCAAAATCATGGATCTGAAACAAAATCCGCTCTCCCTGGCCGGCCAGCAGCCCCAGGGCCAGAGGCAGGACCAGACTCTTGCCCAGGCTATGGTTATGCACATGCCAAAGATCGGGTGGGCCGCCCAGGGCCGTTGTCGCCTCGGTCCGCATCTGAGTTGCCAGATCCAAGGGCGTAATGTCCGGCCGGTCCGCCTCATACTGGAGACCGGGGATGACCCGGAAATCCCCAACGGCTTGGAAAGATGGAGGCTTGCCAATGAGCGCCACCGTCTTGATACCCCGCTGGCTCAGGGCCTTTTGCTGGTGACAGATAATCCGGGTGACCCCGCCGCTCTGCAGATGGTAATGCACCAGGGCAACTCGCATCGCTCAGTACTCCAGAGCCGCGGTCAGGCGATCAGCGGCGGGGTCCGTCGCTTCAGACCATGCGCCATGAGTGGCCGGCATCAGTCGCCGCCGTTGTTGATAGGGCGCCACTGCTCCCATCGGCGGCCGCTCTGACTCAACGATGGCGAAGCTCTCCCGCTGATAGGCACCGCCACGGCGAACAAACTGCTGCAGCAGAACGCCTCCCGCCGCTTGCTCAGCACCGAGCCGTTGCGTCCGTAACCTTCTCTCCAGGACCTCGAGAATGGCGGCGGCCATCCGGCCGAGTTCGGTATTGCTGCGGCTGCGATGACAGCGTTGTCCCATATCGGTCTGGGCAAAGACCCCCAGGCCATGCCGGGTGTGCAGGTCAATAAGATGGGCCACCTCGACGCCGTAGCCAATTGGAAAAGGGACGGTTTCCAGGAGTGTCCGCCGCGCGGCGTACTCGCCGGCCAGCGGTTGGATAAAACCGGTCAGTTCGGGAAAGTGGCGGGACAGGAACGGACGGACGAGAATCTCCGTCACCCGGCCGCCACCGAGAGAAAAATCCGCCCCATCCTGGCGGACCGGGCGGTCATAGCAGGATTTGACGTAGCCGATCTCCGGATGGAGCAGAAGCGGGCCAACCAGACCGGCGACAAAACGTGGATCGATATTGGTGATGTCGGCATCGAGAAAGACAAGGATATCGCCCTTGAGCTGATAGAGCGCCTTCCATAGGTTTTCCCCCTTGCCGCAACGGCTGCCCATTTCCGGCAGAATATCTGCTGCCTGGTGGACTGACGCCCCGGCGGCGGCCGCCAGTTCCATGGTCCGGTCGGTGGAGCCGGAATCGATGACCGTGATTTCGTCCAGCAGCGGAATACGGTCGCTCAAGACCGAGCGCAAACAGGTCACCATCGGACCTATGGTCGCCGCTTCGTTGAGGGTTGGAATGCAAAGGGACAGAGTCAGCCCTTGTTCCTCCTTGTGCCGATGCAGTTCCTTGATCTCGGCAAATTGGCCGTGATGAAAAGTCCGGGCTGCCAGCCATCGGTCAACTGTATGCATACTGCTCCTTCCCGGTTGCCGCCATTTCTTATCCGCGGTAGAGCGAAAAAGAATAAACCGCAAGACGGTTCGTTGAAATTGCCCAGCAGGTTCCCATCTCATGCGCCATCGGCGCGACTCCCAGGAAACGCACAGCAAAAAACCAAATTATTCCGATAATATCGAGCAATATTGCACCGAAGTCAAGCCCTGGCTCATCCAATCGGTTAAAATGTTGTATGGATGAACTTCGAGCGGCGCATCCGCCGGATTTCCCAAGCCCCCCTCCAACAATGGATCAGAGGCAGAGAAAACGACTACGGGTTTCCATGCACCAGCCGAACAACCTAGAAGCGGCCGTGGCGGATGATGGAGAGCAGGAGCCGGAATCCCATGACGCCAGCCACAAGAAAACCGATCAGGCCGATGACCGGGATGCTGTGCCAGTGGGGAGGGATGCCGGAGAGGACGATGAGGGAGCTGCCCACAATCAGGGCGGCCAGGACAATTGCAAAAGCAATGCGATTGGACACCCGGTCAAGGGTCGCACCCAGGGAGTGCAAGCCCCGGTGCTCGAACTCAAGCCGCATCCGGCCACTACGCAGCTGGGTGAGGATGGTGCGCAGCTCATGGGGCAGATCACGGAAGAGATGCAAGTAGGCAAAGCCGGTGAGCGAAAGTTCCTCGGCGATGCGGCCGGGCTGCATCCGCCCCAGACGGATCTTGCGCATGAAGGGTTTGGCCAGCTTGATCAGTTCGAGCTTGGGATCGAGCATCAAGCCGACTCCCTCCACCGTGCTCAGGGCCTTCATCATCTGGTACAAACTCGGCTTGAACGACAGTTTGTGCCGCGACACCAGGTCGAGCAGGTCCTGGAGAATCTTGCCGGCCTCCAGATCCTCCAAGGGGCGATAGAGATACATGTCCATCAGGTTGCCCAGATCCCGGGTCAGGCTCTCCCGGTCCACCTCGCCCAGCTGGACGGTCACCTTGAGCACGCCGGCAGCAATTTTCTGTTCATTGCCCGCCACCAGATCAAGCACCAAATCGGTGAAATCCTCCCGGTCCTTGAGCGACAGGCGGCCCATCTGCCCGAAATCGATGAAACAGACGACGTTGTCGGGCAGAATGAAGACATTGCCTGGGTGGGGATCGGCGTGGAAAAAGCCATGGACAAAAATCTGCTCCATCACCAGGGTGGCGCCGCGCGAAGCAATCAGGGGGAGATCATACCCCTGCTCCCGCAAGATTTCGATCTTGGACGACTTGATGCCGACCACGTATTCCATCACCAACACCCGGTCAGTGCTCAGTTCCGGGTAAACCAAGGGCACATGAATGGCAGGGTTACCCTCGAACTGGCGGGCAAACCGTTGGATATTGGCCAGCTCGATGGAAAAATCGATCTCCCGGCTGAGGCTGCGGGCGAACTCGTGGACAATGGCCATGGGCTGATGCCCCTGAACTTCCTCGAGATACTGCTCCATCAGCTCAGCGATGTGGGCCAGGATCTCCAAGTCAACGGCAATGACATTCTCAATGCCCGGCCGCTGCACCTTGACCACCACCTCGGCGCCGCTGTCCATCCGGGCCCGGTGCACCTGGCCGATGGACGCTGCCGCCAGGGGCTCGGTGTCGAAATAATGAAAAATTTCTTCCGGATAACGCCCAAGTTCTTCCTTGAAGATGGCGCGCACCTCTTCCTGACTGAATGAGGGGATATCATCCTGGAGTTTGGCCAGCTCATCAAGGAAATCGGCGGGAATCAGGTCGGGCCGGGTCGAGAGCAACTGCCCGAGTTTGATGAAGGTCGGGCCCAACTCCTCGAACACCAGCCGCAACCGTTCTGGCCGGGCGAGACGCGAAATGTGCTCGCGCGGCTTGCGGTTGATCATTTGCAGCCCGGATTCCAGGTACTGATCAATGTGCAGGCGATCAACCAGATCGTTGAAGCCGTACTTGAAGAGGACCCGCAGGATGCGTTGATAGCGGTTAAGGTGCCGGTAGGTCCGGCCTATGGCCCCAAGTTTCCTGATGCTGAACATGCGATGGCTTACTCGCCAGGATCCCTGTTGATAGCCACCTGCAACTCCTCAATCTTGCGCTGCAATTCAGCAACCTCATCCTTGGTGGCCAGATTGAGCTGATTCACCCGGTCTTCGACCCGCTTATTGATCCACAGATCCAGCTGGTCCTTGGCCTTCTCCGATTTGCGCAGCAGATCATCGACAAACTGCCGCCCCTCCTCCTGGGACATCTTGCCCTTCTCGATCAGGTCACCCTTCAGCTCCTCGATCTTTTCCTTGGTGAGAAAAGCCGCGCCGATACCGGCATACACCACGTTTTTCAGCATCTCTTTCATACGTTCCTCCATTATTGAAAATGAACGTTCAAACCTCTTTCTTAACTATACGACGCGAACCCTTCCCATGCACCTATTCCTTGTCAATATCACGATGGGAGACGACAGGACGTAAACCTTTTTCTTCCAGCAGGGTCCGCAGATGTTCGACCACGGCAACCGAACGGTGCTTGCCGCCGGTGCAGCCCACGGCCAGGGTGACGGATTCCCGTCCCTGGGCCGCGTATTCTTCGACGAGGAAGAACAGCAGGGGCGTAAGCAAAGCGAGAAATCGGGTCCCGGATTCGTTCTCGAGCACATAGCGGGCCACCGCCTCTTCCAGGCCGGTGTAGGGTTTCAATGCCGGTACCCAGAAAGGATTGGGCAGAAAACGGACGTCCCAGACCAGATCGGCCTGCGGCTGGCCGTGCTTGAAACCGAAGGAAGACAAAAGAATGTTCAAGGTCGCCACTTTGCCGGTCAGCAATAAGTTGTTAACGATGTACGGTAAATACTATCAACCGTACGGTCCAATGCTTCCGCCAGACGCGAATAGATAAACACTGCATCTTTTGTCCATTGCGCACGCGAGCTCAGCAAGGTGTGCACAGTGCGTTCGTGATAGCGCTTGATCAACACGTTAATCAGCCGAGCAGAGCATCCGGATGCTTTCTGCCCGTTCGTTGATGCCACGCTTGAGCATCTCATGGTTGTAGGCGGCAATCACGTCCTGACGCTTGAGCATCCCCAGCACCCAGGGCTCCTCCAGGGTTTCCACCACCGGAATTTCATCAATCCCTTTGATGTCAAACAGCTTCATTGCCTCGTAGAGGTTGGTGTCCGGGGTGAGCATGATCACATCGCGGGTGCAGATGGCGCCCACCAGATGACAGACGCGCTCCTCCTCGCTGTGCAGTACGGTTTTGACATCCTGCATGGACACCACCCCAACCATCAGCCCTTTGGCGTTGATCACTGGAAAATAAAAATGGTTGCGAGCAAACCGAAACAACTCCAGCAGATGATTAATATTGGCGGTCTCGCTGATGAAATCAACATCCTCGGTGATCGCCTTACCCACCCGGATCGATTTCATGATCGCCACCTCACGGCCCTCGTGGATGTCGATGCCCTCGCGGGTAAAGTCAACGGTGTCCATGGAATCGTCATAGAGCCATGAGGAAGTGACGGTACCGAGGACCGCGACCAGCATTACCGGAATGATAATCATGTAGTTGCCGGTCATCTCAAAGAGCAGAAAGATGGCGGTCAAGGGCGCGTGGGTGGTGGCAGCGAGAAAGGCACCGATACCGACCGTGGCGTAGGCCCCGGCGGAGGCAGTGTATTCGGGAAGAAAGTGATGAACCACGCCACCGTAGGCACCGCCGAGCACCGCGCCGATGAACAGGGCCGGTGCAAAGACGCCGCCAGCGCCGCCCGAACCAAGGGTGATCGCCGTGGCCAGCGATTTGAGGAAGACCAGAACCATCATTCGCCACACCAGGGTGTCGCCGGCCAAGGCCTTGGCGATGTAATCGTAGCCGTTGCCCATCACCTGGGGAAAAAAGATGGCGATACACCCGACCATCAAAGCGCCAATGATCGGTTTAACCTGAGGATGGAACGGCAGCCGCTGGAACCGGTCGCGCACCAGGTAGAAAAAGCGGATATGCAGGACCGCCATCGCCCCGACCAGAACCGCCATGACCGTGTACAGCGGGATCTCGACAAAGGCGTTGACAATGGTGTAGTCCGGGATAGGAAAGGCCGGTACCGCGCCGTAATAGGCACGGGAGACCACAGTGGAAAGGGCCGAGGCGATCACTAGGGCGGAGAAGGAGGAAATCTCATAGGTGCCCAGGAGGACGATCTCGGCGGCAAAAAACATCCCGGCCAAGGGGGCATTGAAGATGCCGGCGATGCCGCCGGCGCAACCGGCGGCGATGTACACTTTCATCCGTTTGCCCGACACCCGGAAGCGCTGACCAACCTGTGACCCCAAAGCCCCGCCGATCTGGGCGATCGGCCCTTCCACGCCGGCTGAATTGCCGCTCCCGATGGTCAGGGCGGTGGCGATGATTTTGATAAAGATGTTGCGCGCCCGGATCACCCCGTTTTCCAGGTTGACCCGGCGGAGAAAACTGGTGAAGCCGTACCCATTGACCTTGCCAGGGAAAGCAAGTGAAAGTGGAATGAGCAGAATCGCACCGGTCATCGGCAGGACCGGCAATAAAAGACGCCGCCAGCCCCCCTCACCAATACCGAGAGCCTCATACCCCCAGACAAAAATGACTTCATGCACCAATTCCACTGCCTCGCGGAACACAATGATGGCCATACCCGACATAACGCCGATGAAGGCGGCGATGAGGATCATCCGCGCCCGCTCACCCGGTAGAAAATTTTTTATTTGGGCAAGCATATCCGCTCCGGGATCTCGCAGCCGATCGCCGCGGATTGACGCAGAAAATAGGCATCGGTCATACCGGCCAGGTAATCGCGGACCATGGCAGCGGGGCTCTGTCCTGCCACATAGGCGGGCGACATGGAGCGAAGGAAGCTGCGATCGTCCCCTTCTTCATCCATCCGCTGCGCCCGAGCGAGAAAATGTTCGAACAACCGTTCGTAACAATGATGAATCTTCGCAAAATCGGGCTTAAAGGCCGGATTAGTGTAAATGCGCTGATAGTTGAAGGCCTTCAATTGCTGCAAGGCCAGCCCCACCTCTTCGCTGAAGCCGATGCAATCGCTATTGGTATCGCTTATGCCCGCCTCTCGCACCTGGCCGCTGTTGACAAGCAGATCAGTGACCAGGGCATAGACGATGGTGCCGTTACTGCTGCCGAGAACGCTGGCGCATAGCGCGGGGATCTCTGCACGGGCAATGAGCCGCAGCTCGATCGCATCCTCGATGTCGCGGCCGATATAGGCAATGGTGTCGGCCAGCCGGACCACGCAGCCCTCCAGGGTCATCGGCACCAGCGGCAATTCCGGATCGGCAGCTTTAGCTGCCAGTTCCCGGTCGTGGCCGCTAAAATCCTTCCGGCGATCAGGACGGAGCTGCCGGGCCTGCACTTCACCGTCATGACAGAGGATGCCGTCCAGGACCTGGAGGGTGAGGTTCCAGCCCGTGCCGCCCCGCTCGAACCGATCAAGGAATTGTACCGACTGGATATTGTGCTGGAAGGAGGCAAGACCGTGCCTGCGGCACAGCTGTGACAGGATGCGCTCGCCTTCGTGGCCAAACGGCGGGTGGCCGATATCGTGGCCCAGGGCGACGGCCTCGATCAGATCTTCGTTAAGCCCGAGAAAGCGGCCAATGGTCCGGCCAATACGGGAAACCATCTGTACGTGCAGCACCCGGTGGGTGATGTGGTCGTTGTCGACCAGGGAAAACACCTGCGTTTTATCGATGTAGCGCGAATATGCCCTGGAATGCAGAATGCGGTCAGCGTCCTGAGCAAAGGGTTGGCGATGGTCAGCTCCTGTCTCGCCGGTTCTGCGGACTGCCGAGCGGCTGAGGCAGGCAAGGGCGCTGAAACCGGATTGCTCGCGATCATCCAGGTCCTTTCTGATACCGTTCAACCAATCCCGATGTTGTGCGGAGCATTGTCCAATCATGGCCTTCCCTCATGCCGCCTCGTTAAAAATAATGACCATACCAAAAACCCCTTTTGAATAAAATAGATTTCCACGCCAAGCCCCAAGCCACTTTATCCCATTACGCCTTCGAAGAGGGAAGAAGCCGGGAAAAACTGACGATGCTCTTGTCCCGATGACCTCCCTTTCTTATAGTTGCAACTGCAAGACATCATTCATCCCTCGCGCCCATACTAAAAAAACCTCAACAAACGGTTGTGCCATGTCAGAACAAAAAAAACGACCTGATCCTGCCAAGGTGGCATTTCTCCGCTCTCTGCCGGTCAGTGTCAAAGAAAGCATCACTGGCGAGGAGGCCGAGCAGTTCATGTTCGGTACTGAAATCCCCGAATCCCTGTACCATAAAATCAAAGAGTACTTGGTGGAAAGCAACGAATAACGACGATGGCATCCACCGCATGCACTGCCCCGAGTCCTACCCTTGGGAGCAGGCATGCCGCCCTTGTTTCCCGCCTCGGCTGTCCCCCCCGATTCACCCTCCTTTCACCAGCCGGAAACGCCGCGAAAGCGGCTCTTTTCCCGCCTCGGCAAGCATCGACAACTCGTTGCAACTGTATGGGTTTTCGACAACGCTTTAACATTGCATAATACTATTTTTTGGTTTATCGTGGCGCCCTAATGTACTGAATCCCAATTCATTGCGGTGACCTTTCCACCTCACCGAGTGAATGTTTTTGCGTGCTGTTGAGGCTTAACCGCTCCGGCCAAGGGCGGAAGGTTGTTACAAACCCCGGAGGAGAGGCCAATCACCTGTGACAGGAACCGGACAAACGCCGGCCTCACCCCCTCTGTTCCCAGCCGGAACACATTGATTACCTACTACCACCCGAAAGAGGTGCAGGAACATAGCGGACCATATCGGGCTAAGCATGCGTTTTTAAGGTTCCCCCCCCGGGGAACCTTCTTTTCATAGCGTTCATCTTTAACCGTTTCCGGCAGTCGATCGCCTGCCGGCGAACACCAACCACCGTGTAAGGAGAATGATCTTATGTCGCGAAAAATGGTCACCATTGACGGAAACCAGGCATGTACGCATGTTGCGTATGCCACAAGTGAAGTCATAACAATCTATCCCATTACGCCATCCTCCCCGATGGCTGCCGAATCAGACGCCAAAGCCAACGCCAAGCAGGAAAATATCTGGGGTTCCATCCCGGTCATTTCCCAGATGCAGTCAGAAGCCGGCGTTGCCGGTTCCATCCACGGCTCACTCGGCGCCGGCGCCCTGTGCACCACCTTCACCGCATCCCAGGGTCTGCTGCTGATGATCCCCAACATGTACAAGATCGCCGGTGAGTTGATCCCGACCGTCTTCCATGTTACCGCCCGCGCCATCGCCTGCCAGGGCCTGTCCATTTTCGGTGACCATGGCGATGTCATGGCAGCCCGTCAGACCGGCTGGGCCATGCTCTGCTCCCAGGATGTGCAAGAGTGTCAGGACATGGCTCTGATCGCCACCCAGTCCACCCTTGCTTCCCGCATCCCCTTCCTCCATTTCTTTGACGGTTTCCGTACCTCCCATGAGGTGATGAAGATCGAAGAACTGACCATGGACGACATGCGGGCCATGATCGACGAGGATCTGGTGATCGCCCACCGCGAGCGCGCCCTGACCCCCGACCGTCCGACCATCGGCGGTACCGCGCAGAACCCGGATGTCTACTTCATCGGCCGCGAGACCGTGAACAAATACTACAACGCCATTCCGGGCATTGTCCAGAGCACCATGGACAAGTTCGCCGCCCTCACCGGCCGTCAGTACCATCTGTTTGATTACGTTGGCGCTCCGGATGCAACCGATGTGATCGTGATCATGGGTTCAGGCGCGCTGACTGTTGCTTCCACCATCGAGCATCTTGTAGCCCAGGGTGCCAGAGTGGGTATGGTTATTGTTCGCCTGTTCCGTCCGTTTGATCCCGCCGCTATGGTCAACGCCCTGCCGCCGACCGTTGAGCGCATCACTGTTCTTGATCGGACCAAAGAGCCGGGCTCCAACGGCGATCCGCTCTATCTCGACATTCGCGCCGCAGTTGGCGAGGCTGCCGAGGCCAATCCCACCATGTTCACCCCGGTTATCCTCAACGGCCGTTATGGTCTGGGTTCCGCTGAGTTCACCCCGGCCATGGTCAAGGCTGTATTTGACAACATGGCATCGCTGGCGCCAAAGAAAAAATTCTGCGTCGGCCCCAATGATGACGTCACCTTCACCAGCCTCAAGTACGACAAATCCTTCAACATCGAAGGTTCCGACGTTTTCCGGGCTCTGTTCTACGGTCTGGGCTCCGATGGTACCGTCGGCGCCAACAAGAACACCATTAAAATCATTGGTTCCGAGACCGACAACTCCACCCAGGGGTATTTTGTCTACGATTCGAAGAAGTCCGGCTCCATGACCGTTTCGCATCTGCGTTTCGGCAAGAACCAGATCGTTGCGCCGTACCTGATCAACAAGGCCAACTTCATCGCCTGTCACAACCCGGCCTTCCTCAACACCTACGACATGCTGGCCAACATCGAGCCGGGCGGCACCTTCCTGCTGACCACGACCTACACCAAGGATGAGATCTGGGATCACCTGCCCTCGCTGGTGCAGAAACAGATGATCGAAAAGAAGGTTAAATTCTACATCATCGATGCCGTCAAGCTGGGTCTGGCGCTGGGTCTGGGTGCACGTATCAACATGATCATGCAGACCGCCTTCTTTGCCATCTCCGGCATCATCAGCAAGGATGATGCGATCAAGGCGATCAAAAAGGCCATCAAAAAGACCTACGGCACCAAGGGCGAAAAAGTCGTCAACATGAACTATGGTGCGGTTGACGGCGCCATCGAAAACATCGTTGAGATCAAGGTCCCCAAAAAGGTCACCGGTCACGAGATGCCCCCGATCGTTCCGGCGGACGCTCCTGACTTCGTCAAGAACATCACCGCCAAGATGATGGAAGGCCATGGCGAAGATATCCCGGTTTCCCAATTCCCGAACGACGGTCGTTGGCCGACCGCCACCACCCAGTGGGAAAAACGCAATATTGCGGTCATGGTTTCCAGCTGGGATGCCGAGACCTGCATCCAGTGCGGTCGTTGTTCGCTGGTCTGCCCGCACGGCTGCATCCGCATGAAGGTCGCCACCCCCGAGGCCCTCAAGGCTGCCGGTGCCGGTGCATCCTTCAAAACCGCTGATGCGGTGGGCAAGGAATTCAAGGACATGAAGTTCACCATGCAGATCTCCACCGCTGACTGCTGCGGTTGTACGCTGTGCGTGACCGTCTGTCCGGCCCGCAAGAAAGACAAGGACGGTGCCAAGACCGAGATCCGCGCCCTGTCCATGGTCACCAACACCGAGGAACTCCGTCTGGAATCAGGCGCCAACTGGAAGGCCTTCATGGCCCTGCCTGAGGTTGACGACAGCCTGATCAATGTCGGCACCATCAAGGGCAGCCAGTTCAAACGTCCGTTGTTCGAGTTCTCCGGCGCCTGCGCCGGTTGTGGCGAGACCCCGTACATCAAACTGGTTACTCAGATGATCGGCGACCGGATGCTGGCTTCCAATGCCACCGGTTGTTCTTCAATCTACACCGGCAACCTGCCCACCACCCCGTACTGCAAGCGCGCTGACGGACGTGGACCGGCCTGGTCCAACTCCCTGTTCGAAGACAATGCCGAGCATGGTCTTGGTATGCGTCAGGCCGTTGATAAACTGGCCAGCCAGGCTCTGGAACTGCTGGCGGTTGCAGTCAAGGACGGGATGGTCGACAAAAAACTGGCCGATGCGATCACCAGTGCTCCCCAGAGCAGCCAAGCTGAGATCGAAGCCCAACGCGGCCGTGTTGCCGAATTGAAGGCAGCCTTGGAAGGGAAGGGTACTGTCGCCAAGCGGCTTGTCCATGTGGCCGACTACCTGGTGAAGAAGTCCGTCTGGATCATCGGTGGTGACGGCTGGGCCTATGACATCGGATACGGCGGTGTGGATCATGTCCTTGCTTCCGGCAAGAACGTCAACATCCTGGTTATGGATACCGAGGTGTACTCCAATACCGGCGGTCAGATGTCCAAGTCCACCCCGCGTGCTGCAGTTGCCCAATTTGCCGCTGGCGGTAAGAACGCGCCCAAGAAAAACATGGGCTTGATCTTCTCCACCTTCGGTACGGTCTATGTCGCCCGGATCGCTATCGGCGCCAACCCGCAACAGGCGATCAAGGCCATCCAGGAAGCCGAGGCCTATGATGGACCGTCCCTGATCATCGCCTACGCTCACTGCATCAACCACGGCATCAACATGGCCATGGGTCTCGAGCAGCAGAAGAAGGCAGTCGAGTGTGGTCACTGGTCCTTGTTCCGGTACAATCCGGCACTCGAGGCAGAAGGCAAAAATCCGATGATCATCGATTCCAAGGAACCGACCATTACCTTTGCAGACTATGCACTCAACGAGAACCGTTACCGGATGCTGAAACTTTCCAATCCGGAACATGCGGACCAGTTGATGGCAGAATCGCAGAAGGATGTGGACAAAGCTTGGAAATTGCTCAAGGGTTGGGCGAAAGCTCTTGACGTTGAATAAGTTATCCGTTCACGGATGATGTGAAGTAAAAAACCCCCTGCCGGCTTCTGCCGGCAGGGGGTTTCTGTTTGCAATGTAAAAAAAAAAGGGGCCTTGCTGGCCCCTTTCACCCGGTTGTCGGTTCTCGATTCAATTGCCAGAATCGTTCTTTTGCACCTTGGTTCCGCGTTCCTTGAGCATCCGATCCCGCTCGGCCTTCAATTCTTCATACTCCTTCTCCGCCTGCTGCAGCGCATCGTCTTGGCGTTTTTTGATCTCCTCGACCTTGCTCTTGATTTTGTCCTCCTTTATGGCCAATCCAGGTGCGCCAAACAGGGTGTTCGCCAGATACTTAAATGAAAAAAGCATGAGCTCCACATCATCTTCCTTAATTTTGGCGATGGTTTCCGCATCGACCTCATAGGTGTCAAGAAAGGAACTCTCAAAGATGAAGGTCCGGAAGGTGTCGAGATCGGTCGAGGCCATGAAAAACATCCGCTTGGCAGCCTCGCTCAGGGTAGCCTGAAGACCAAAGGATTTGCGCCGCATCACCAGGCGGAGCCATTCTCTGTTCATCTCGTCGCGTACATCGACACCTTGATCAGCTCGCCACTCGCCGATCGTCCACAGTTTCGGCTCCTCGTGCCCTTTGCAATGCGGCTCCTTGACCAGGAAGAAAAATTTCTCCTCGGCGGCATCATTGGTGCCGCCTTCATGAAAATCAGCCATTCCCACCGGATAGTAGCGACAGGCTGAAGGCCGGTCCAGGTAAACCGTGCACCCCTCGGGGGTGACAAAGGGGCAGCCGTTCTTTTCTCCCCTCAACTTAATCTGCACACCCGGCATATCGGTTTTTTCCAGATAGGTCGGCTCGGTATATTCGGTAATGAACTCATGGGCAGGAATATTCAACCGTTTACGGAGAACCAGAATATCATAGGGAGTCAGAATGATCTTGATGTTGTGGCAGCAAGCGGTGAAGCAACTGACCTTGGGATGACACTCGAACTGCAGCCTTGAATCGAGCGTCAGTTTTTCCGGAAGAATATTGGAAGGATTTTTATCAGTTGACTTGATAAAATCAGAATCGTCATCAATATAGTTATCCATTGCCATGCGGCACCTCTTATGTGCGGATTAGAATCACTGTGCTTGCCCTGTTGTGGGCCGAATTAGAAACCGGTTATTGTACCATGCACTTTTCCACTGTCAAATGCTATCGGGGCAGCATGCACTTTATTCTCAGATTCATGCGGAGTTACGTCGGTATTGGCGATGTGGTGGCCTTTGTCGCCCCCAAGCCCTCCAGGCATACTGGCCAAAAGTAGTTTCAGGGGGCGCTTATTTTATGTCTTTTCCCCTGCAAACCTGCTAAGAGAAAATCATATACTTTTCATTAAGGATTCAAGACGTACATGAAAAAATTTTTTTCCAATCCCGTCGACCTGAGCAAGGTCAACACCCTCATCTACCATCTTCCCGATGGGCCAACTTTTTCCGTGGAAATGGACGGCTTCGACGGATTCCTCGATTTTGATATGGAATTGGGAGATGTCTGCGACACATCGGATATCGATGGTGTCCTCCACTTCTTTCCGCGAGGCAACGCCTGAGTTCGGCTCCTCTTTTTCCACGAATTCCCCTCCGTTTTTTCTGATCGCATGACTCCCTTGATCGACATTACCGTAGATGGACATGTGCACACCCGGCTCTGTAACCATGCTATCGGCGAGATGGAGGAGTACGTCGAACAGGCGGTGCAACGTGGCCTGGCAACAATCATCTTCCTCGAGCATCTGGAGACGGATATTTGTTACCAGCCGCAAAGTTGGTTGAGTGACGAGGATTTTGCCTACTACTTTCAGGAAGGAATCCGGCTGAAACAACGATTTCACGGAATTATTGATATTCGGTTGGGGGTGGAGATGGGGTTCAATCCGGAATCTGCAGCGACCATCCACCAACGGTTGTCCCGCTATCCGTTTGAGCGCGTCGGCCTCTCCTGCCATTTTCATCGCCACGGCGACGTTCACCTCAATCTGCTCAGCCGGCGACAACAAAGTTTAGGCCAGTTGGCGGCCATAGGGACTGACGCAGTCATCACCACCTATTTTGACTCCCTCATCGAAGCGGTGGCATCGGTGGACTGCGATGTCCTCTGCCACCTGGATGCGGTGCTGCGCCACCTCCCCGGAATCCGATTCAATGATGGGCACAGACGGCAAGTCGAGCAGCTTCTCGATGGGATGCAGGCCAAAGGGGTGGCCCTGGAAATAAACACTTCAGGATTCGATTATCGGGGAACAGCCTTTCCCGCACCCTGGATCATCAACGAAGCGCGGAAGCGCGGCATCCCCCTGCAGGCCGGTTCGGACGCCCATCAGCCGTCCGAGGTCGGCCGCCATTTTGCGCAGCTGCCCCAGTACCTGGCCGAAATCCTGGGGGAATAAACGGTTCCTTCCGTGCTCGAGATACAGGCTCGGAATGCGTTGTCTCAGTGCACCTTGATATATTTTCCCATGGCAGTGCGCAAGGAATCGGCGTTAAAGGGCTTGATCAGAATCGAGTTGACCCCGGCGGCTGCAGCTGCCTCGTGGTCCTGGACATCGGACTGGGTGGTCACCATGATCACCGGTACCATCTCCGTCGAATAGATTGCCCGAATCCTTTTGGTCAGTTCAATTCCCGAGATTTCCGGCATGTTGAGATCGGTCAGGACCAGGGCCGGTTTTTCCTTGGCCAACCACTCCAGTGCCCCGGCTGGGAACTCAAAGAGGACCGGGTCAAAGCCAAGTTCATGCAGCGTTGCCTTGTAGATGTTCAGAATCATGCGAGAATCATCTACCGCGCAGACCTTGAGCCGGGTTTTTCCCTCCAGTTCTTCGCCGGAAATCCTGGCCGCAAACTCTTCAAACCCCTTCTCTTGGAGCAGGGTGATATAGTGGTTTTTTATGTCCCGGTGGGCATGGGGCAAATACACCAGGGCCAACTCCTGAAAAAACTCCTCTGGCGCCAAGCTGAGAAAGATGTTGTCAACCTGGGCATTGACAATGATTTTGACGATATGGCGGGCCTCATCAGTCTGGGCCCGAATCATGTTCTTGATACCAGCCGCGAGAATTTCGTTGAAATTCCGGTCAATGGCCCGGGCAGCGGCGGTGCAGACGTGATCCTCGCTGTCGGTCAGACCGGCGGCCAGCGTATAGGCGCCCTTGCGCAGGGGCAATAAGGCCAGGGCCTCATAAGCGGCAAAACGCACATTGGCGTTACGCGGTACTGTATTGAGCAAAGCACGGATCGGCATAACCGCGCTGTCGTCACCGATTTCCCCCAGCACATTCAGGGTATGGACCAATAAATCGCCATCCCCCTCCTTGAGATTCTCGATCAACACCGGCACCGCCTTTGCACCGATGCGCACCAACTCATCCTTGGCGTAAATACGCATGTGGGCATAGTGCGAACGGAGGGTATCGTTCAATTTTTCCAAGGAAACCTGATCCTGAACATCGGCAAAGATGCCCAGGATGATCAGATCCAGTTCATTGTCCGTTCCCATCCGCTCGGCCAGCCGGTGCATGGCGGTATTGGTTCCGACCTGTCCCAGGGCATGAATGGCAGAGATGATCAGCTCCCGATCCGCCGCATAGAGATAATCGGTCAGGGTGTTGATCGACTCGGGATCACCGATTAGACCAAGGTTGTCGATAATCAGTTTAATAATCGAGGTTGCCTTGGTTTGCGCCAGCAGGTCGATCAAGACTGGGGTCGCCTCCTCGAATTTCAACTCACCGGCGGTTTCGATCATGACCGTCTTATCGCCAATATCCGGATTGGCCAATGATGTGAGCAGGATCTCCGGATAGGCAATCAGATTGGAAATAAGCGTTTCACGAATGATCGGCAAGTTCCCCGCCAGCTCGGGATGTGCTGTCAGCAGGTGGTTCAACAGGGGGACGGTGAAGGCTACATCGCCACGCGACAGTTCATACAGCAACCTGTTCTGTGTCTTCTTGTCCACCGAACCGAGATGATCAAGGACCAGCCGAGCCTTGAGGGAATCCCCGGTCTGGATATTGGCCTGTATTTCCTCAACCATGTGCTCTGTGTTCAGTTCAGCCATGCGTCTCCCCTGTTGGCAAAAAACAGCTCTTATTTGACAATCCAGTCAACACCCAGCCGACTGACCACATTCAATCCACCACACAATACCATGCTATCGAATTTTCCAAGGTGGTCAAGGAAGACTTGCACTTCGTACGATCGGGTGCCGGCGTTGCAGATGATAATATAGGTTTTACCGGCGGACAATTCGTGGTACCGCGCCCGGACCTGGCCATATTCCAAAGCCGTCCACCGTTCGGAGCCGTATTTCTCAACATAGGGCGCTGCCTCCAGCGGGTGCCGCAGATCGAGCACCGCCCAGTCCGGCTCAATGGCCATGTTGTCCATCCAGGCCAGAAAATGCGCGAGATCAACCCGGCGCATCCGGTTGTCGCACATGTTCTCGGCCACATACGCAGCGGCGTTGATCGAATCGATGGCCGAGGAAAACGGCGGGGCGTAGGCCATCTCCAGGAGTCCGAAATCCTCGATAGTCCCCCCCTGGGCAATCAAGCCGGCGGCCGCGTCCACACGGGCGGAGATCGAGTCGTTCATCATGCCAAAGGCCTGCAGGCCGAGGACACGCCGCGACCGGCGGTCGAACACCAGCTGAAGGATCACCACCGCCTGATCGGGAAAGAAATGGGCGCGGTCGGGCGGCGAGGTCAGGGCGTAGTCGGCGGCGAATCCCTCGGCCAGAGCGGCTTCATAGGTGATACCGGTCGAGGCGACGCACCGCTCAAAGGCCTTCATGATAAACGAGCCACAGACACCCTTGAACACCGAGGGAATGCCGGCCATATTATCAGCGGCGACCCGCCCCTCGCGATTGGCGAGCGATCCCAAGGGGGCATAGGTTTCCCGTCCGGTGACCAGACTGGTGACGGCAATGCAGTCACCGGCGGCGAAGATGGCGGGGTCCGAGGTCTGCAGCCGCTGATTGACCTTGATCCCGCCCCAGGGGGCGACATCAAGCCCGGCAGCCTTGGCCAGCTCGCTGCGCGGCCGAACACCGACGGCCAGGATCACCAGATCGGCCTCCAGGGTCCGCTGGGCCGTCTTGACACCGCAGACCTTGCCCTGGCCGTCGTCGAGCAGTTCAGTCGCCGACTCCCGGGTGAACACGGCTACGCCCTTGTCCACCAGGTGCTTCTGCACCATGGCGGCAAAATGCCAGTCAACCAGCCGGGACAGAAGCTGGGGCGCCAGTTCCAGCAAAGTGGTCTCAATACCCCACAGATCGGTCAAGGCCTCGGCCATCTCGATACCGATGGCGCCGCCGCCAATGACCACCGCCCGGCTGACCTTGCCCTGAGCGATTCTCGTTTTGATTTCGATTGCCTTATGCAGATCGGCGATGGAAAAGACGCCGTCCAGGGCCGCCCCCGGAATGGGGAGGTCGAACGGCTTGGCGCCGGTGGCCAGCATCAACTGGTCATAGGGCAGGTACTGTTCAACACCGCTGTCGAGATTACGGACCAACACCCTTTTCTCCTGGCGATCGATGGCCAGGGCCCTGGTCCTGGTCAACACGTTCACGCCCTTGGAGTTCTCGAAAAATCGGGCATCGCGGACGACATGGAAACTGGTGGCCCGCAGCTCGCTCTCATCCGAGACGTCGCCGCTGACATAGTAGGGAATGCCGCAGCCGCCGTAGGAAATCAGGCTGTCCTGATCGACCATGGTAATCTCCCAATCCGGCTGCAGACGCCGCAACCGGCACGCTGCCTTGGGACCGGCCGCAACCGCCCCGATTATAACGATTTTCTTACTCATAACAGGTCTCCTCCTGTAAAAAAGAATCAATGACTATGGACACAAGCTGTTACACCTTCTTTCCCTGCGACCAGGAGCCGGAGAGCTTACGCCCCGGCAAGTGGCAAATTCCTTTGCGTTATTTCGGCAATGCTTCCGCGGGTGGCGGTTTCTCTGGACCTGATGACGGCACCGCTGGCCCTTCTTCCCCCTGGTGCTCCGTCAACTCGACGCCCTTACGCAGCTGTGCGGACAAACCGGCCAGAAAGGCTGCGGAATCAAAAACCGGCTTATCCCGGGTGCCGCCAATTTGCGCTTCAACGGTCGCATCGGCATGCACCACCAATTGCGCCTTGTCCGCCAGTTGCTTGCTGACAGGCAGCCGCACTTGATACTGGAGCGAACCGTCCGGGTGCATCGCTCCTCGCAGCTCAAGTGCCGTCTCTCCCGCCAGGAGATGAATCGGGCCGCAGCTGACACGGCCATCCTTGCCCTCACAGATCACTTCCCGCTCCCTGCACCGCAACCATGCCTGATCGTAGCCAACCAGGTCGAGCATCTCGCGCAAGCCCCCTGACGGCTTGAATTTGATCCGGTCGAGGGCGACGGCGACGGTAAAAACTGGCCGCTGCGGGCCTTTTTCGGACACGGACGCGGAAAAACTGTCCGCCCGCAGATCGACCATCCCCTGAGGTTGTGCCACCACGCCGAACAGGGGATGGAGCCTGCCGAGTAGACCGTCGACCAATGGCGGTTTGAGGGGCACATCTTTCAACAGTTGGCTGCTGGGCGGGAGGGTGACCACCATCTGCTGCGCGCCGAGATCCCACGAAGGCTCCAGGGTTGCCCGGCCACCATCAAGTTGGCCATCGATGGCGAGCCGCACCTTGCCCCGGTTCACATCCACCGGCAGGGTCAACGGCCGCAGACCGATCCCCTGAAATCGAAGGGACTCCAGGGGCAATTGCACGGTGAAGGTCACCTGCTCCCTCTTCAGGGGCAGCGACAACGGCAGGGCAAGCAGGAACTCTCCGGAACGGTTGCCGCTCACCACCACCTCCCGACCGATTATGGGGGTCAGTAGCGGGGCAAGGGCGGCAAAATCAGGGGTTATCTGCCCCTGCAGCTCCAGGAAAGGCGTCTTGTTCCTCGCCGTGACAAGACCGGCGCCTTCAATCTTGAGTGGCACCGTTTCCAGGAAAAAAGAGGGGATGTTCGTTTCGCCGCCACCTTTCCCCTCGTCCAGCAGTCGGATCTTGAGGAGCGCTCGCGGATCGGCAAAGAGTTTTTTCTTGCTGCGCGATACCTCAAACGGCTCCATGCGCAGAGTCAATTCGGTTCTGTCTCCCTGGCCTGGCGCCGATTCGATCGCCAACGTTCCCCCTGCCCGCCCTTTCACGGTCAGATCGGACGGCAGCCACCCGGCCGCCTTGGCCACGTCGGCGAGCAGGGCACCATCGCTTTCCCCCCTGAGAGCCGCCGAGAAACCAGCTTCCGGGTGCCGCCAATCCACAAGCACCAGGTCCGTCTCCAGAACCGTTTTGGCCGATGTCCACCCCAGACGACGCATTTCCAGCCGTCGCCGGTCAACATCAATCAAAAAACCCGGATGCTCCTTGTCACTGAGATCCTGCCAGTTGTCGGCGACCATCAACTCGCGGACAGCAAACCGGCGCCCGGCAAGCCGCCCAGCCCCGTCCATGCCGAACTCGACCCGCGGTTCCTGAATGGCGTACCCGGCACCGGCCACCACGAGCTGCTCGATGGCTCCCTTCATACTCCGTACAGCAATTCTCGCCCCGGTGTATTCGCCGGCTCCGTCGAATTGCAGCCTTCCTTTCACGACCGGCCCGGATGCGTCATCACGAAGGCTGTGGATAATAGTGCTCAACCGCTCAAGATCGACCGCCCCTTTGAGGGTGCAATTCTTCTGCGGCTGTTCCCGGTTCCGCTCCAGCCCCCCGGCCAGCAGGGAAACGTTGCCCGGCCAGGAAACAGCATCCACCAGCAATGAATCCAGGAAGCCATCGCCGAGCAACGAAGCAGCGGCCGTGGCCTTGCTGGTCAAAAGAAAATCATGGGCAGGAAAAAGGGTTCTCTTCCCCCGCGTGAGCGCAAAATCTCGAATCGAAATCCGGCTTTCCAGGCTAACGCCCCCCCCTTCCCTTTTGCTGGTGGCAGCGGAGAGTTCCACCTTTCCTTTGGCGTGGACATCAAGGGAAAATATCTTTTTCAGTTCCTGGGACATCTGATCGAGATCGCCGCCCCCCTGGAGGGTAAAATCATCGAGACCGCCGCTGCCCGTGACCTCGAAAAATGGGGTGTAGGCACGCAAGGTACGGAATCCCGTTTTCGCACCACCATAATCGCCTGCAGCCTCAACGATGAGCGGTGTACTCCAGGAGTAGGGGTGGCCGTCATGGACAAGGCTCAGACGATCCGTCCGGCAGATAGCCTCGATGGCGAAGGCCTCTGAACCGCCAGTGACGCCGAGCGAAAAATCGGCTTTTCCTTCCGTGACCGTCGTTTTTTCATGGAGGCCCAGCAGATGGGGTACCTGGGCCGTCATGACCGGCAGATTGACGTTGCCCTTGACAGCCAGAGAGACTGTCTTGCCGTCGAAGTTGCCGTCAGCACGCAGTTGGACGGGCTCGGATTGCAGCTCCAGATCGGCAAGCCGCCACCCTTCTCCTGGCCGGTGACTGCCCTTGAAGGTGAAACGGAGCTGGTCAAGCAGCGGCTGATCCTGACCAAGCACACCGCCCGTGAGCTGTAGACCTCGCCAAACAGTTTCTCCCTGCACCTCAAGATCCTCAATCCCGGCGGCCTTCAGGTGCAAGGTTGCATTGAGCACGCCCTTGCCCCGGGGAGCCCGGCTCCGGGACGCGGCCAGATCAAGAAAGTCCGCAATCTCCATATCGTTGATTTCCACTTCAGCTCGTGAAATCAGCGCATCCAGGAATGATTGCCCGGCCAGGGGAAGATTGATGAATCCTTTGGCCCGGAGATGCCCCGATTGCTGCGCGGAGAGGAACTGAAGATCATAATGGAGGGTGCCCATGGCAAGACTGCCGGTGAGATCAACCTTTCGGGCCAGCTGCCGGCCCGGTTTGGCGCCGTGATCGAAAACAAGTTGGCCCGAGTTCACCCTGAGCCGGAAGCTCAAGCGTTCCCACCAGGGGGTCTTTCCACGGCCTTCCAGGTCAGGGACGCCGGTCGTCGCTTCAGCCCTGGCAGCCGCTTTGTTCTCAGTGTGCGGTATATTGTGCTCAGGTTGGGGGGGCAGGAAGGAGAGCGTGGGCTGGTCGATGGTGATCTCACCCAGATAGGTTGGCGCTACCATCAGGAGCAGCAGGCCCTTGTCGCTGGCACCCTGCGGCGCCTCGAAATGCAGCCCGGACACCGAATCGTGATAGCGAAGTTGCTCGCAGCGGAATCCCCGCACCCAGCCGATGGAACAGGATGCCGCTTCCAGGTTGCCGGAGAATTGCTTGGAGGCCAGATTCAGCGCGGCGAAAAGAACCGGTTGGAAACTGAGGAGCGAAGGCAGGAAAAAAAGCGCGGCGGCCATCAGAAAAACGGCGATCATGACGGCGCGACCTTGCCCCCTCATGATCTCCCCTCTCTGCCATTGCGCCGTATGGGCATATAACTGTTCGATTCCACAGGAGCAACTTGCCGCGAAAGGAAGACCTTGTCAACCCTGGAATGACCGGACAACCGAACCGTTCAGCGGGGTGGGGGGAAGATTTGACCGCCGCGAATCATCTCCTCGAACTCTGCCATCTTGCGCCGGTAACAGTCGGGACAGATCCCATGACTCAAGTCGCTGCCAGTTGCCTTGCTGACAAACTGCTCTATGCTGATCCAGCGGAGCTCACCATTTTCGTCCGCCTCACTGTCGCGAATCTTTTTGCATTCACTGCAGATGGACAACAGCGATTCATAGAGCTGTACAGTTTGCCGCAGTTTGCGGTCAGTCAGGCATTTGGCGACGCGCAGAATCAATTCGTCGTAATTATACGGTTTGAGCAGGTAATCATCGGCCCCCAGGCGAAGCGCTTCGATGGCCGAATCCAGCTCACCGTACCCGGTCAGGATGAACACCGCCTGATCGGACCGTTTCAATTTGGCCTGACGCAGCACCTCCATGCCGTCAAGCCCCTCCATGATCAGGTCGGTGACAATGAGATCGTATTCTTTATCCAATAGGGCAACGGCCTGTTCTCCACTTCCAGCAAGATCAACGGTATAGCCTGTGTCCAGCAGGTCAAGGCGGAGGCTCTCCCGGATGAGTTCCTCGTCATCGACGATCAGAATGGATGCCTGCGGCATACCTCTCTCCTTGTTGGTTGTCCTGGTTTCCGGCCGGCAGAATTACAGTGAAGGTTGTCCCTTGTCCCGGAAGCGATTCGACCAGAATATCGCCGCCATGGGCCTTGATGATGCCGTAGGACACCGACAGGCCGAGACCGGTTACCTTGACAGCGGTCTTGGTAGTGAAAAAAGGTGCAAACAGGTGTGGCAGATGCTCTTCGCTGATGCGACCACCGCTATTGGAAAGGACAATACGGATACGCTCCCCCTCGCGGCCAGTGCGTATCCGGATCTCACCACCGGTTTCGGGCAAGGTCTCGCCGCTGTTTTTGATCAGATTGAGCAGCACCTGTTTGATCTGGTTTTCGGAACCGTTCAGCGTCAGGGGTTCATTGCCGAAATCCCTGTACACCACGGCCCTCCGCACTTTCAGATGCTTATTGACCAGCAACAGCACCGAATCGATGGCGCGATGCAGATCAAAATCCTTCCGCTCGTCGGAAAACGGCCGGTGGAATTGCTGCAAATTCCGAATCAACCTGCTCATGCGGTCACAATTCTCTAGCGCAAGTTCCACCAGGCCCTGATCGGCGGCCACCAGCTCCGATTTTCTCGCGATCCGTTCAAGGACTGAGCGCACCCCGCACAAGGGGTTGTTGAATTCATGGGCGATGGAAGCTGCCAACGAGCCGATAGCCCCCAGCCGCTCCGCCTGAATGAGCTGCTGCCGGGTCGCGAGCAGCTCGGCCGATACTGTTTTCAGCTCGCTATAAGCGGCCCGCACTTGCCGTTCCGTTTGTTTTCCTGCGGTGATGTCAAAAACAGTAAGCGAGACATCAGCGGCTCGAGAAGAATCGCATGCGGCCAAGGGGACCGCACTGAAAAGGACCTCCACCAACGATCCATCCGCCCGTTGCCAGCAGGATTCCACCGCATGCCGCAGACCGGATTGCAACAGTGGCGCACCGGCAACGTTGCTTTCGCCCGGCTTCTCGACGAACAGCGTGCGCCAGTGGCGGCCGAGCAAGGCGGTGACCGAATACCCGAGCATCCGTCCCAGTTGCGGGTTGAGATACTGAAACCGCCCATGACGGAGGATGCCGATACCTGCTAGAGTGGTGTTGAGCACATTCTCCAGCACGGTCGAATTGTGGAGCAACGCCTCGTTCTGCTCTCGCACCGGGGGCTTTCCTCTTCTGTTTGTGCGGCAAAAAATATCCTGCCGCACCTTTTGCTCGGAGATGTCGCGGACAATGCCCTGCACTCCGGCGACCACTTCGCCGTCAAACCAGGGGACGGCGCGGATTTTGACCCAGATCCGCCCGTCATTCCGATACTTCAATTGGAGGGTGAGTTCAAGGGAACTTGCCCCGCCAAGAAGGAGAAGAAAAGATTGTTCAGCTTGAAATTGAGCGGCCGAATCAACAAAGTCCAAATAATGGCGCTGGATGACCTCCTCCGGAGCGACGCCCAGCATTTTCCTGCTCGCCGGAGAGAGCGCGACAATCCTTCCGTCCCGGTCCAAATGGACGACAAGGTCCGGCGAGGTTCCGGCATAGGGGTGAAACTGGTCGTCCCACTGTGACTCTTGCGAAGTTGACTGCTCTCCTTGTCCGTCCCTGGCCACGCGAGTCCCTCTGATCTCATGCCGTTTGATTGAGGAACAACGTCTCGCTGCCAGAGAAACCGCCCCCAAAATCGACTGTTTCTTATAGCAGACAGCGATACAAACAGCACGAAAAAACAATGACAAAAGGTGAATACATCAACGATGAGCTGTTTTCAATTGCTCCACAACGGTTTTCAGACCGTCATCGTTTCCGTCGCTAGCATTTCCCTCCCGCTGTTGCAGCAGTAGGCTGATCATGCCCTACAAATGCACTGCAAAACTGGTGTCCATGGAGTATAGATTTTAGCAGCGGACAGACGAGCGACCAGACACCGGAATCCGGAGTCATGGTCCGTGCGGCAACAGAAAAAAGGACAGCGATCATGTGGAAAAAAATCCAGACACTGCAAGAGTTGCAATCGGCCTGCACCTCCACCCTGGTGGAAAGCCTGGGCATTGAGTTCACAGCTCTGGGCGAGGATTACATCGAGGCACGGATGCCGGTGGACGAACGAACCATGCAGCCCATGGGATTGCTGCACGGCGGCGCTTCCGCGGCCCTGGCGGAGACCCTGGGGGGCGCTGGCGCCTATCTCAGCGTTGAGGAGGGGACGGTCTGCGTTGGCCTGGAAATCAATGCCAACCATGTCCGGCCCGCTGGACGCGGGTGGGTCATCGGTCGCGCCGAACCGCTCCACACAGGCCGTACCACCCAAGTCTGGAATATCGTCATCCGCAACGAAGCGGGCAATTTGGTCTGTGTTTCCCGCCTGACCGTTGCTGTATGCCAGTCACCTGGCGATCCAAACTGATCCCCCCGGAACCGGAACACCCAAGGAGAGAGCGGGCGTTTTCCCTAAAAAAAGCGGATGCGGCAAACAACACAGCCCGTTACAACGCGTGCCGGAAGACCTTGGCAGCATAGATCCCGGAAATGAGCTGACGCTCAGCCCGGCCCAGCCCAACAAACTTCATCCCGGCTGTATAGCTGCTGTCCTGGCCTTGCACATGCTTGACCACGGCGCCGGCAATGATCTTTTCAGTGCCGAGAAAAAAGCCCACCTTAACCGCCTGGTTTTCGGAAATCCGCCGGTCGAGTTTGATGGCGACCCCGCCCTCGCAAATATTGTGCAGTGAACCAGTCAGGGTAGCATCCGCGGAGGCAACCTTCACCAGAATGCGCTGCCCATCAAACAAGCGTGCCAATTCCCTCTCATCCAGCCGGGCGTAGGCACGTTTGCCATGGGGGGTGTCCGGTTCATACTCCCAATCCATTTCCAACCCAGCCAGCGAAGGGATATCCGCCCAATTCTTCTTTTCCATGTGCTCTTTTCCCCCATTTATATGCATGACCCAACAGAATAACGATGCGGATAACCAATCATGATCACTACATTTTATACTCAATCATTTTATTTGATTATAATAACTTGTATCGAAGCGACACGCAAGCGTCTCCTGCTGTCCGTTGGCAGCGCCCATAATTTCAAGGTAGTTTAGCGCATTCGGCTCGCTCTCGGCCGGCACCTTCCTTCCAGATTAGGGTCAAAAAATTCTCATCTTAACTCCTGCCCCAACCTCTCCCTCTCCATTAATTTTGCAGATTTAGTAAGTTACGAATCAACACGCATCCAAAACCTTCCCCAACCTTTCATAGTTGGATAATTTTGCTCCTTGCTATAATGAGCATATGCTCTTATCTTGCGAGCTCATAGGAGCCAGATTATGCCACGACCTTGTTGCAAGAAAACGATCAACAACTTTTCCCAGTGTGCAGTTTTTAAACCCTACGGAGTACCGCTGAGCCAACTTGAGGAAATCATTCTGAGTCTCGACGAGCTCGAAGCCCTGCGACTCTCTGATACCGAGGGGCTGTATCAGGTTGCCGCTGCTCGCGCGATGGGCATTTCACGTCAGACTTTTGGCCGCATTATTGCATCCGCCCGATATAAAATAGCCAATGCCATTCTAAACCGAAAAGCATTGCGGATAACTGGCGGCAACGTCCGCCTTAAAAAGGAAGAAGAGGATAGTATGAAAATTGCAGTTCCGACAGTTGGGAATCAGATAGACCAGCATTTTGGCCATTGTGAGAAATATTCACTTTTTACCATTAACGACAAAACCATCGTCGCGGAAGAATATATGGATGCACCGGCTGGATGTGGCTGTAAGTCGAACATGGCGAGTGTGCTTGCTGAAAATGGGGTGAAAATCTTAATCGCCGGCGGGATAGGTAACGGAGCGGTCAATGTCTTGGCAAACAATGGGATCAAAACGATAAAAGGCGCATCTGGAGCAGTGAGGAATGCAGTAGAGTTGTTTTTGCAGGGCGAACTTGTGGATAACGGGGATGTTTGTTCAACGCACACTCATGGTCCAAATCACGTCTGCCAGCATTAAAAACTGATGCAGCCGCGTGGGGTAAATTTACATAACCACATGGCAACACTACAGTTTGATCAATTTGCCACACTACAGCAGAGTACCCGCACGCCGATAAGGTTTGCGGGTTTTTTATTGCCCGGATTGTGCCATGGCAGAGGCTGGAGACACTGAGAGGGATACTGCCCCGGAAAAAGGTTGTCCCCGCACCCAGCCGATGCTTATTTAGTTACTGACTTCCATGTATTTTTTCACTGCAGCATTCACCTCGATTCCCGCATTAAAAAAGTAGAATACGGTTTCCATATTGATGGCTTCTACCATGCTTGGGTGCTCCTTGCGCATGATCATGCAAAAATTCTCTGCGTATTTTTTCTTGAGGATTTTTTTGGGTAGCGCCATGTCAACCTTGCTCCTTGCTGTTGGTAACTTGTCAGGTAACCAGAGAATTTCTTGCAGATAGAAAGAGAAATTTGCCACTGATGGTCAGCGCGCCGGAATTGCAGCCTGGCTGGAAAAGAGTCGATCCCAAGTACGGATCGAGCTCTAATCGGCCATGAAAGATGCCAGAAAGGCACCAAAAAACGCGGTTGCAAACCTCGCGCAAGCCGGTTGCAACTATCGTCCGGGCTTACTATTCTGGGTTTATATGTCCGCTATAGTGATTCCATGCCGGGTGAACAGCAAACAAAAAAAGGGATTAAGCCAAAATGGCTTAATCCCTTGAATCTGCGTGGTAGCGGGGACAGGATTTGAACCTGTGACCTTCGGGTTATGAGCCCGACGAGCTACCAGACTGCTCCACCCCGCGTTGCAATCCGGTAATAATAACCTATTGAATAATAAAGTCAACCGTTCTCTTGGCTCGCCGTGCCTTTTTTAAGCAATGCCGAAATCTTTTCCATGACAACGGGCGGAAAAGGCGTCAGTTTTCCCTGCCGGTTGACGCAGGCATGGCTGGTAAATCCCTTCACCAAGAGGGTTGCGCGGCCATCCTCAGACTCGCGGGTAATGGCATAATGAAACCGGCAGGTCACCTTGCTGACCTCCACCAGGGAGGTGGCAATGGTGAGCAGATCGTCGTAGGCCGCCGGGGCCTTGAAACGGAGATAGCTCTCGGTCACCGGCAGGATGCAGCCCATTGCCTCGATGGCACTGTACGGCAGAGCCCAGGCGCGCATCATCTCGGTGCGCCCGATCTCGAAGTAGCGGAGATAGTTGGCATTATAGACCACGCCCGCCGCATCGGTGTCGCCATAGATCACCCGATAGGTGGTGGTGAACACCGGCTCCTCCAGAGCAACCGCCAACTTACTCACGGCCGAACCTCCTGCTCGACAAAGCGGCGGAAAAAGGCGGCGCCCGAGGGCAGCTCCAAGCCGTTTTCCCCAACCGCGGCCAGCACATTGGCCTCAGTGTAGGTCCGGCCGGAAGGCACGGCAACTCCTCGGGAGTCGTAGAGAAACATCGGCACTGGCCAATCCTCGTGGGTGCGGCGATGAATGGGCGTGTAATGGTCCATGGTCACCACCAGGCGAAAGGGTTCGCCGCGGCGTTCCATTTCTTCAACGATCGGGGTGACGATGCGCCGGTCAAAATCAGCCACGGCCTGAACCTTCTCCCGCACCAGTCCCTGGTGGCCGGCCTCGTCCGGGGCCTCGACATGCACGAGAACAAAATCGTTCTTGGCCAGCACCGTAAGCGCCGCCTGGGCCTTGCCCTCATAATTGGTGTCAAGATACCCGGTTGCACCGGGCACATCGATCACCTCCAAGCCGCCGAGCACGCCCAGCCCCTTGAGCAGATCGACCGCTGAAATCAGGCCGCCGCGGATGCCGAACCGCTGCACCAGGGTTTCCATGGCCGGCCGCTTACCCTCGCCCCAGAGCCAGATGCCATTGGCCGTTCGCTTGCCCTGGCGTTCCCGCTCGCGATTGACCGGATGATCGGCCAAAACGGCGGCCGACCGCGCCAGCAAGGCACTAAATGCCTCAACCTGCTGATACTTCGCAAAAAATCCCGCCACATCCTGATCGGAGTGATCATGGGGCGGCACCGTGGTGAAGCCCACGGGCAGGTCACCGCGATAGACCAGGAGATGGCGGTAGCTGACGCCGGGATACAGGGCCAAGCGGTCGTTGCCGCACTCGGCCTGCAGCGCGGCGATCAACTGCCGGCTTTCCTCGGTGGTGATGTGGCCGCTACTGTAATCAACCATGATCAGGCGGCCATCGCCCGGCCGGTCCACATGCACCAGGTTGCAGCGAAAGGCGGTTTCCTCCGGCGCCAGCTCCACTCCCAGGCTCGCCGCCTCGAGCGGCGCCCGGCCGGTGTAATAACGCTCCGGTTCATAGCCCATCAGGCTCAGGTTGGCGACATCGCTCCCCGGCGGATACCCCTCGGGCACGGTCCGCACCAGCAGCATCTCTGCCTGCCGGGCCAGACGATCCATGGTCGGGGTTGCCGCCACTTCCAGCGACGTCTGGTTGTAGAGGGACGGGATGGCGACATCGCCCATGCCGTCACCGATCAGCAAAATATATTTCATAGGGTTACCACAAGCGTATCCCGGACAGGGATCACTCCTCCTCGAGAATGCGGATCTTGACCACCGGCGCGGTGACGGTTGGCAGCTGGCCGATCTCGCTGAGCGCCGCGCTCACCGCCGATTCCTTGGCGCTGTGCGTGACGACCACCAGGGGCACGGCGCCGATCTTTTTGCGCCCTTTCTGAATCACCGATTCGATGCTGATCTCATACTTGCTGAGGATGCCGGCAATGGACGCCAGGACACCGGGTTGGTCGAGCACGGTGCACCGGAAATAATAGGGGCCGTAGAGTTCGTCCATGGGGGTAATCCGCCGGGGCTGCATCTGCTCGGGCTGATAGGACAGCGCCGGTACCCGGCCGATCGAGCCGCAGGCAATGTTGCGGGCGATATCGACCACGTCGGCGGCCACGGCGCTGCCGGTGGGAATCATTCCCGCGCCCAGCCCGTAGAGCAAAACATTGCCCACGGTGTCGCCCTGAAAATGGATGGCGTTGTAGGCTCCGTTGATTGAGGCCAGGAGGTGATTCTGCGGCACCATGGTGGGATGCACCCGCGCCTCGACATGGTCCCCATGATTGCGGCTGATGGCCAACAGCTTGATCCGGCAGCCGAATTCCCGCGCCAGCTCGATATCCATGGGCTCGATCTGCGAAATGCCCTCGGTGGCGATCTGTTTATGGGTGATCGGCGTGCCATAGGCGATGGTCATCAGGATGGCGAGCTTGTGGGCGGTGTCGATCCCCTCCACATCGTAGGTGGGATCGGCCTCGGCAAACCCGAGCTTCTGCGCGTCCTTGAGTACCTCGGCAAAGGGTACGCCCTCATCGGTCATGCGGGTGAGGATGTAATTGGCGGTGCCGTTCATGATCCCCATGATCGACAAAATTTTATTGGCCACCAGCCCTTCCTTCAAGGCTTTGATCACCGGGATGCCGCCGCCGACGCTGGCCTCGAAGCCGACCTCGACCCCCTGCTTGGCCGCCGCCGCGAAGATATCCGCGCCCTCCTGGGACAGCAGGGCCTTGTTGGCAGTGACCACATGCTTGCCGGCCGCTATCGCCTGCATGACGAATGTCTTGGCGGGTTCGATGCCCCCGATCAGCTCGACGATAATGTCAATTTCCGGATTATTGATGAGCGCCATGGCATCTCGGGTCAGCGGGACATCCTTGAACCGCTCCGGCAACGCGCTCGTGCCGTGATCAGCGATACCCGCCAGCCGGATGGTCATGCCCGTGCGCCTGACCAGACGCTCCCGCTGCGACAGCAGCACTTCCGCCAACCCTTTGCCCACCGTGCCAAACCCAATCAATCCGACCTTGATTTCCTTCATACCTGTACCTGTCATCATCCGAAAAAATTGAAGAAGAGACGCATCTGGGCCGTTTTCTACCCTCTTTCCCTCGCCTTGTCAAAAAGTATGCTCCGGCGCCTCCTTGCTCATGAAAAAAACCGGACACCGGCCTGTTGCGCCCGCTTTCCTGACGCACAATGCAAGCCGAACAATAACCAAGCGGAATATTGACCTTAGCCGCCCTCATCACTTCGCCTGATCCAAACCATCATTTTTCGTGGCGCATTCACCCAAGGTACAGTATATTCATCGCGTTGATGAGAGGTCATTCATTTTCCGACCCTTTTTTTCACTAACTATATAAAGATGTTACCCAATCATTCTTTGAACAAAACATGGAGGAAGCCGGCATGAACATCCTTACTTTCGGACCGAACGGTAGCGGTAAAGGCACCCAGGGCGCCATCGTCAAAGAAAAATACGGCATCGATCACATCGAATCGGGCGCCATTTTCCGCGAGCACATCAAGGGCGGCACCGAACTGGGTAAAAAAGCCAAGGCATATATCGACCGCGGCGACCTGGTTCCCGACGAGATCACCATCCCGATGGTGCTCGAGACCCTCGGCAAATCAAAGGAAAAAGGCTGGCTGCTCGACGGCTTTCCCCGCTCCCTGGCCCAGGCGGAAGCCCTGGACAAGGCCCTGAAAGATGCCGGCATGAAACTTGACTATGTGCTTGAAATCATGCTGGATCGCCAGATTGCCAAAGACCGCATCATGGGCCGCCGCCTCTGTGCCAACGACAACAACCATCCCAACCACATCGCCTTTGAGGCCATCAAACCGGTCGAGAAAGACGGCAAATTGGTCTGCCGCGTCTGCGGCGGCGAACTTTCCGCCCGCGCCGATGATCAGGATGAAGAGGCCATCAACAAACGCCACAACATCTACTACGATGAGACCACCGGAACCATGGCTGCGGTCAACTACTTCAAAAAACTGCCGAACACCTCGGTGATATCCGTTGATGGTTCCAAAAACATCAAGGAAGTTTCCGAACTGATCATGAAGCAGTTGCCGTAAGTATCCCGGCTCCATTTGTTTGCGCAAACGTTTCCGTGCCCCTGGGTGCGGAAACGTTTTTTTGTTTGACAGCCTCCGGTTTTCTTTTATGGTTGGGAACATGAAAACACTCCTTTCGACCAACCTGGTCCAGTCCATCATGGCTAAGGAGGCCTTTGTCAAAGAGGCCGCTGACGACATCATCCGTCTGACCGGTTGGATCCGGGAGGTCTTCGAGGATGGGGGCAAGCTGATGATCTTCGGCAACGGCGGCAGCGCAGCCGATGCCCAGCACCTGGCGGCCGAATTCGTCAACCGCTTCCTGATCAACCGGCGTCCCCTGCCGGCCCTGGCCCTGACCACCGACACCTCGGTGCTCACCTCCATTGCCAACGATTTTTCCTATGAGCTGATCTTCGTTAAACAGATTCAGGCGTTAGGGAAACCGGAAGATCTGGCGCTCGGCATCTCGACCTCCGGCACTTCGGCCAACGTGGTCAAGGCCATGCAGACGGCGCGGGATATCGGCATGAAAACGGTGGCCCTCACCGGCGGCACCATCCGGCCGGGAGGCGACCTGGCCGCTCTCTGCGACCTGGTGCTCAACGTGCCATCGGACTCCACCCCGCATATCCAGGAAACGCACCTCTGGCTGGAACACGTACTCTGTGAAATCGTTGAAAAACAAATGTTCGGCACCCTCTGATTCCTTCGCCCAATCACCTCTGCGCACTTGCTAGCCATGGCCTCCTACCCTCCCCTTCCTCTTGATTTCAGCGGGTTGCACACCTATTCGGTCCATGGCCGTCACTCCAAGGTCACCATCAATGATTTTGCGACGCCCGTGCAGCCGGGCATGACGGTGCGCCAGTTGCTGGCATCCCTGCCCGCCCAGCTGGCCGGGGTCGATTTTCCGGACCTGGTGCACCGGATCGGGGAGGCCCATCGCCAACACCGGCCAATCCTCCTCGGCATGGGGGCGCATGTGATCAAGGTGGGGCTCAATCCGATCCTGATCGACCTGATGCGGCGGGGGGTCATTACCGCGATCGCCTTGAACGGTGCCGGCATCATCCACGACGCCGAGATCGCCATGGTCGGCCGGACCTCGGAGGAAGTGGCCGACGTCCTCGGGGCCGGAGCCTTTGGCGCGGCCAAGGAAACCGGCGAGGTGCTCAACGGCGCCATCATCGATGGGGCGCAGCGAGGCATCGGCATTGGCCAGGCCGTGGGCGAGATCCTGCTGGCCAACCGTTTTCCCCACAACGACCAGAGTCTGCTCGCCATGGCCGCCCAGCTGGGTGTGCCGGTAACCGTCCATGTGGCCATGGGCACCGACATCATCCACATCCATCCCTCGGCTGACGGCGCGGCCATCGGCCAGGCCGGCCACCACGATTTCCGGGTCTTCTGCCGACTGGTCAGCGAGCTGGAAGGGGGGGTCTATCTTAATGTCGGCTCGGCCGTGCTCCTGCCCGAGGTCTTCCTCAAGGCCCTGACGGTGGTGCGCAACCTCGGCCATCAGGTCAAGCGGTTCACCACCGCCAATTTCGATTTTATCCGCCACTACCGGCCGGCGACCAACGTCGTCCACCGGCCCACCCTTGAGGGCGGCAAGGGGTTCAACTTCACCGGTCACCACGAGTTGATGCTGCCGCTGCTCGCCGCCGCCATTCTCGACGAAATTGACAAATAACCACGCAGACGGTATATGGCCGTACCGTACTTACCACGAATCACCTCCGCCATCGCAAGAGGACTGGTGCATGAGAACATTGCTGCGCATAGGGACGCGCGCCAGCCTGCTGGCCGTGACCCAATCCACCTGGGTCAAAAACCAGATTGAACAGGCCCATCCGGGCACCCGGGTCGAACTGGTGAAAATCACCACCAAGGGCGACCGGATTCTGGACGTGCCGCTGGCCAAGGTCGGCGGCAAGGGCCTTTTTGTGAAAGAAATTGAGGATGCGCTGCTGGCCGGCGAAGTCGATCTGGCGGTGCATTCGATGAAGGATGTGCCCACGGAGCTGCCGCCGGGGTTGCACATCGGTATCATCCCGGTGCGGGAAACGCCGAAGGACGCCTTTGTCTCCGTTCAATACGCTTCGATCGAAGCGCTGCCCGCCGGCGCCGCCGTCGGTACTTCCAGCCTGCGGCGCAGATCCCAGCTGGCAGCATTACGGCCTGATCTCAACATCATCGATCTGCGCGGCAACATCGACACCCGGCTGCGCAAGCTCGACGAGGGCCTCTTTGATGCCATCATTCTGGCCGGCGCCGGGCTGCATCGGTTAGGATTGGAGAAGCGGATAACCACTCTGCTCGAACCGGAACAGATGCTGCCAGCCATCAGCCAGGGGGCCCTGGGCATCGAGCTGCGCCGGGCCGACGCCGAACTGTTCGCGGGGCTGCAATTCCTCCACCACCCGGCGACAGCGATTGCCGTTGCCGCCGAACGGGCCTTTCTCCTGCGCCTTGAGGGCGGCTGCCAAGTGCCGATCGGGGCCCACGCCAGCCTGTCGAACGACACCATCACCCTGACCGGATTGATCGCCGCTGTCGACGGCCGTCGCATCCTCAAGGAAACAGCAACCGGCCCGGTGGATCAAGCTCAAGCCCTGGGCACCGCTTTAGCGGAAACCCTGCTGGCCAGGGGCGGCAAGGCCATCCTCGACGCGGTCTATTGCGCCTAATCCCCGGCAACCCAATAACCACTTTCTTTTTTCCTCACAGACAACGAACCCCGTGACAACAAACGATTCCACTCCACAACCCGCGAACGGCAAAGTCTATCTCGTCGGCGCCGGTCCGGGCGACCCCGGCCTGATCACCCTGCGCGGCAAATATCTGCTGGAACATGCCCAGGTGGTAGTCTACGATTACCTGGCCAACCCCAAGCTGCTCAGCTATGTGCCGAAAAACGCCCAACTGATCTATGCCGGCAAGAAGGGCGGCGGTCTGCACGCCTTTACGCAGGAAGGCATCAACAGGCTCCTGGTCGAACTGGCCAAGCAGGGCAAGATGGTGGTCCGTCTCAAGGGCGGCGATCCCTTCATCTTTGGCCGGGGGGCCGAGGAGATTGAGGAACTGGTGAGCGAAGGCATCGATTTCGAGGTGGTTCCCGGCGTCACATCGGCAACCGCCGCCGCCACTTATGCCGGCATTCCCATCACCCACCGCGAATACACCGCCTCGGTCGCCTTTGTCACCGGCCACGAGGACCCGACCAAGAAGTTTTCCAACATCTCCTGGGATAAACTGGCCACCGGCGTCGGCACCATCGTCATCTATATGGGCATCAAAACCCTGCCCAGCATCACCCAGAAACTGATCGACTTCGGCCGCTCGCCGGAAACGCCGGTCGCCGTAGTCCGCTGGGCCTCCACGCCGCAGCAACGCTCGGTGGTCGGAACGCTGGCCACCATTTGTGATGTTGTGGCCCAGGCCGATATCAAGCCACCGGCGCTGGTGATCATCGGCGAGGTGGTCAAACTGCGCAGCACCATTGACTGGTTTGAAAAAAGACCGCTGTTCGGCAGGCGAATTATCGTCACCCGGACCCGCGAACAGGCCAGCGACCTGGTCGCCCAACTTGAGGAGCACGGAGCCGAATGCCTCGAGTATTCGACCATCCACATTGAGCCGGTGGACGATTACCGGATCATTGACCAGGCCATTGCCGAGATTGGCAGCTATCAGTGGCTGCTCTTTACCAGCCTCAACGCGGTTACCTATTTTTTCCAGCGGTTGCATGCCCTCGGCTATGACAGCCGCCATCTGGCCGGGACGAAAATTGCCGTGGTCGGCAAGGCCACCGGCGAGGAACTGTTGAAATATGGGGTCAAGGCTGATCTGCTCCCGGAAAAATTCACCGGTGAAGGGCTGGCCGATTCCCTGGTCCGGACCGAAGTCAAGGGCAGCCGCATCCTCCTGCCCCGGGCCCTGAAGGCCAATGAAATGCTGCCCGAAATGCTGACCGATGCCGGGGCCACGGTGACCATCGCCCCGGTCTACCGCAATGTTCCGCCCCAGGGACCAAAAGAGGAACTGCGCGATCAGTTGCTTGAAGGCTCCATCGATCTGGTCACCTTTACCAGCTCCTCGACGGTCACCAATTTCCTCACCATGATCGATGCCGCCAACCGCGAGGAACTGCACCGGCTGCTTGACCAGGTGACCATCGCCGCCATCGGCCCGATTACCGCCGAAACCCTGCGGGAGCACGGCCTGCGGGTCGATATTCAGCCCGAACGGTACACCATCAGCGACCTGGTGCAGACGATTGTTGCCCACTATAAGGACAAAACACGGCAGGACGCCTGATCCGCGCTCCTGCCGGATTCACCTCCCCTCTTCCAAGGTCGCCCGCCCACCGGATTCCCGATCCGACCCTTCGCTCGAAGAACAGGATGACCAGGCCGTCCTCTGCGGGATCTGCGGCGCCGAAGTGACCAGACGGCAGCAGGCCATGGCGGTCAACGGCCGTCACCAGCACGCGTTTTTCAATCCCGCCGGTATCGCTTTCGAGCTCCGCTGCTTCCGCCAGGCTTCAGGCGCGGTCCCCTGCGGCGATCCTTCCGCCGAGTTCACCTGGTTTTCCGGCTATTGCTGGCAGATTGCCCTCTGCGCCACCTGCCAGTCCCACCTCGGATGGCTGTTCACCAGCGACAGCGCGTTTTACGGTCTGATCGCCACCCGGCTGAGCGGAGCCGGGCTTTCCGGATTGAATGGCTGATTGTGCATCAGTCCCCTGTGGTTCTCGTTTTTGCCCCTCCCGGTTCAATTTTTTTCCAAGTATGTCTGTTAAGGACTGGCATGACTCATTTCAAGGTTCCATTCTCCCAGCAGTGTCTGTGAAAGAGGCGGCGCTATGCTGCATTCGCTGAGGATCTGATTCCGTAACGGACGAACTCCTTCGTCGAAGCCCCTTACTTCACGGTCGCCATTCACGATGGTTCCGAGCTTTGACGGTTTCGCAAAAAATCCGAATGGAACCTTTCCGCCTCTCGTAGCTGACGGGAATTTCACGACCGCCTTGTTCAATTTTTGAGTTTTTGCAAGTCCATCAAGCGTTGCAGCAACGTCCGGTCTTCCCCCCTTGTTATTTCGTACTGCTTGCCATACTTTTTAAAGCTCAATGGAGCCTTTGGCAAAAACCTCAATGGTAAAATGAGAAGCTCATTGTCCAAGCCTGAATATGCGCCCGGTAACGGGGCACTTAATTTAGGCAAGTAAAACTGTACTGCTGCGCCTGAGGGTGGGCGCACCAACCTGCGAGGAGGATCGCCATGAAGAGAAACAGGGTATTGCCCCTCGTGCTGATGCTCTCGGTGGCCTGGAACAACCCGGCCTGGACGGAAGAAGGGCATCAGGGGCACTCCATGCATGAACATCATGCCACACCAAAAATGAACCTGGAACAATTCCTGGCCAAGCCCTCCTTATCGGCAGCTGTCGAGGCGAAAAAACCGGTGGATTTGACCATCGAAATTACCGGTAATACCGGCCAGCAGGTCGAACACTTCGATATCGTCCACGAAAAAGTGATGCATCTGATTGTGGCCAGCAGCGACCTCCACTTTTTTGATCATATCCACCCGGAATATCAAGGAAAAGGCAAATTCACCGTACAGACAGTTTTGCCCGCAGGCGGATCGTACAGCTATTTTTGTGATTATAAACCCAGCGGGCAGCCTGGACAGGTCTCGATGTTTACTCTTGACGCCCCCGGCACGGCGTTGCCTGCCCCAGTCAAAGCCACGACCCGCTCCCAAGTACTGGGTGATACCCTTGTTACGCTGCATACCAATCCGGCTGGCATCAAAGCCAACGAAGAAACAATCCTCGGCTTCACCCTGCAACGGGCGGCCGATCAATCGCCACTCACCGATCTGCAACCGTATCTAGGAGAGATGGGGCACCTGGTGATCATCCGTGAGACCAAACCCCTGGCTGTCAACGACTACATTCACACCCACGCCTTACAAACAGACAAGAAGAGTACAATTCAGTTCATGGCGGTTTTCCCGAAAGCAGGATGGTACAAACTTTTTGGTCAGTTCAATCGAGGAGGCGAGATCGTTACCGTTCCCTTCTGGGTACGCATTGATTGATCACTGCGACCACTTCCGCCCGGTTGAAGAGTTCTATCTTGTGGTTTTCAATTTGTTCATTACCCTATGCAACATAGGGGACACTGCATTAAACTTGACGGTTGCTTCAAACCGGTATCCAAACTGGTAACGCTCATCTTTGTGACTGAGGTGCCGGATTAAGTCGAAACCATCCCATATTCAGGAGGAACCACATCATGACATCATTAAAGATTGCAACTGGCGCCAGGTTTATCCTTTTAGTCCTTCTCATAGCACTATTTCTTCCGGCGCAGACTCAAGCAGTGGACGCTGACGCAGCGGCTGTTGCTCAGGCAGTGCGCAACTTCCACGAGGCACTGGCGACAGGCGACTCGAATGGCGTAAAACAGCTCTTGGCCCCTGACGTGGTCATCCTGGAAAGCGGTGGCCTTGAAACCCGCGAAGAATACTTGTCCCACCACCTGACAGGAGACATCCAGTTTGCACAAGCGGTGACAACACGCCGAAATCCACACCAGATCACCGTGAGCGGAGATGTCGCCTGGGCGAGTTCCACCACCGAGACGCAAGGCACCTTTCGCAACCGCCCCGTCAATACGGTTGGCGCTGAATTAATGGTGCTGTCAAAAACTGCCAAAACTCATACCTGGATAATCAGGGCAATTCATTGGTCATCGCGGGAGAACAACTGAACAGCAAGGGCCGTGGGGCAAGAAATGGCCTTCTGATTATCAAGGCCTTCGAGCATAAGCAGCGTCTGGCCAGAGGATGAAGGTGTCACATCGCCCAAACCGGCGGCTGTGAGCGTCACAGCACTGAACCACATGCATCCATCGGCCAAAACCTGTCCCTGCTGCGCGAGGGCCGGATTGCAGGAGAACGAACCGGGCAGCGTGTAATTGAGCAAGCGATCGGCCGAAAATAAGAGCCGCCAAACAATACACAGGAGGTAATGGTTCCAGGCACCCGTTCTGCTGCGTAGTGTTTTTCCCCCCAGACTCAGTTTTCCCTTTCCTTTTTTCGTAAAACGCAGGAAGTTGGGGAAGGTCGTGCCATTGTCCCCACACAATCGTTGCATAACCACTTCGTTTTTTTACAACCCCTTATTCATCAGAAATAGGAGCGCCCACCGTGAACGTCCATCCTCCGCGTACCCCCTCTTCCGCCAGCGGCAGAGTCCGTACTTCGGCAATTTTTCTTTTTATATGCTGCTGTGTTCTGCTCCTGGCCCCATGGACAGGACAGACTGAAGTGAAAACAGCCGCACCGGCAAAACGCCAGGTGGTCGTTCTGCCGTTTGACGTCGAGATCCCAGGTTCCTATGCCTACCTGCGAAACGGTCTGGCCAGCACCCTGGCCAGCCGGCTAGCCGCGCGGGCCAATGTGGCCGCCGTGGCCCAGGGATCGGCGTCCGAGCAGATGGCCAAAGCCCTCAAATCCGGAGACCATTCGGCCTTCAGCCAGCAGCTCCGCCAGTCCGGCGCCGACTACCTGATCATGGGCTCGCTGGCGCCCAAGAATAACCAGTTTGAACTGACCAGCTATGTCTTCTCCCATACCTCGGGCCAGACACCAAAAAAATTCATCCAGAGCTTCAACGCCGTCGATGATGCCATGACCGCAATTGATGAGCTGGCCTGGGACATCAGCGGCGCCGTGTTCGGCAACGTTCGCCCCGAAGCGAAAAGTGCAGCCACGAAATCCGGGAGCGCTGGAGGATTTCAGACCTCACACCCCGACCGGGCCTACCGCGAAGGCCAGTTTGCCGGCATGACCTCCGGACTCGAGCCTGGCGGCCCCTTTGAACTGGCCAGCAGTTTCCGCAGCCGCAATATCCCGGTGGAAACAATGGACATGAATGCCGGCGACCTGGATGGTGACGGCAAGGAAGAGATCGTCTTGCTGACCACCTCCAGCCTGATGATTTACCGCTATGAGGACAGTCAGTTCCGCATGCTGGCCACGGTCAATCTGCCCAACCACCTGCGGTACCATTCGGTCACCCTGGGCGACCTCAACAAAAACGGCTTTCAGGAAGTGTACATCAGCGGCAGCAACCAGGATCTGCCCGATTCTTCCGCCCTGGAATGGAACGGCAAAAAGGTGACGTTCCTCTTTGAGCATGTCCGCTGGTACCTGCGCACCATGAGCTCGCCGGGCGAAACGCCGGTGCTCATCGGCCAGAGCAGTCTTGCCGATGACCTGGGCGGCGGCGGTATTCACGAGATGCGCCTCGACGCCAAGAACACCCTGACCGAAGGCCAACGGCTGAACCTGCCCAAAGGCTTGAATATCTTTGATTTCGTCCTGGCTGACCTCGACGGCAGCGGCAACAAAGTCGTTGTTGCCATCAGCAACAATAATCGGTTGCTCTTGTACGATACCGCCGGCAACGTGCGCTGGTCCAGCCCGGAAATCTTTGGCGCCAGCAACAACTTCTTCGGCACCCGTACCAGCGTCAACAATGCGGCGAGCGCAGAAAAAGAAACCACCTGGGTCCGAACCCGCATCGTGGTCGCCGATCTCGATGGCGATACCATCAACGACATCCTGGTCGGACGCAACCGCCTGGAAACCGTGACCTTCATGCCCAACCTCCGCTACTTCGAAGGCAGTTCCCTCGCGGCCTTTAAATGGGAACGCGCCAGCCTGGTGCGCCTCTGGGAGACCAAAAAAATCCCCGGCTATATCACCAACTATCAGGTACTTGGGGCAGACAAGGGCAGCCCCGAGTACCGAGTCTTCTTTGCTGAGACGGATACCAGTTACCCCTTTGTCTTCTGGCAGTCGTCCTCCACCTATCTCAACAGCTACACCCTGCGGGTGAGTGCGGCGAGGCCATAAACCTGACCAGCCCCATCTGCCGCTCAAGACAGCCGTCTTGAGCGGCAGATGGCAAATCACCGCGGCTGCATCCGCATCTACCCAAGTAAAACCGGGAGGAACGGGCCACGCCCGCGAAACCACATCGCGGGTCTGGTCCGCTCTTCCCCCCCAAAAAACATCCCCCATGGATCAGAGCAACAACGGCGGCAAGCGGTGACATATTGGCCCTATTTCCGGTAAAGTTTTTTTTACTTGAGGTAAAAAAAACTTGACGCCTAGGTGAAGTTACTCTATCGTGACCCCATAGATGAGAGTACAAAAAGGTTTCTCGCAGTCGGGGAAACACGCATCCAACAACTGATACCAAGGAGAGGAATATGAAAAAAATACTTGTTGCAGGCGCGGCCCTGATGCTGGTCAGTGGCTCTGCCGCCACGGTTCATGCTGTGCATTTTCCAGCCGCAGAGCAAGCTGCACCCGCCCCTGGAAAAACAGAAGTGAAACCAGGTGTGGTTCTGAACGGAGATGCCCGTGTGCGCTTGTGGTACGCAGATGACAATTATGGTGACTTCGGCAATATCACCACCACCAATAACCGAAACAACGACAGTTCCCAGGTCAACATGGATTCCCGTGTCCGTTTGAACATGACGGGGACCGCCGCGGGCGGCGCCTATGCCAAAGCCCGTATCCGGATGTATGAAAGCTTGATGGGCGATATAGATAATGACCCAACCCCGCCCGACGGCAACAGCAACATCTGGGTGGACATCGCCCATGTCGGTATTCCTTTTTCCGACCAGTTCACCTTGGAGCTTGGCAAGTACCGGTCCACCTATGGCCCGATGAGCGTGACCCACAACTTTTTCTATGATGACGTCCATTCGACCGGTGGTCGCGGTATCATGAAGTTTGGCGGCGTCACCGTCAATCCCTTCATCGAATGGATGGAAGAGTCCCAGAATTATGCTGCCTCAAATTTGAACCGGATTGAAGACAATGACGCTATGCGCTACGGTGTGCATGTCAAGGGCAAAATCCAGAATTGGACCGTCGGCGGTATGGTCGGTTATCAGGCTGACGAGCGGAGGGAAGACTACCTGGGAACAAGTACAAATCGGAACTATCAAAATGAAGGGTTCTTTGGTTCTCTCTACACCAACGGCAGGGCCGGGGCCTTCGGTCTGATTGCAGAACTGGCCGTTACCGATTCGGGCATCAATAACTTCAACGCCTGGGAAAATGACAGCGATGTCACCTATCAAATTGGTGCAGTAAATAGCGAAATCGACCGTATCGGTTCCGACGACGTCGGCTTTGGCGGCTATGTATTCCCCAACTTCCAAATCGACAAACTCAACATCGGCTTGAACCTGGGCTTCACCGACGGCGGCTTCACCCCTGACCGCGCCTTTGGTTTCGTCATGATGGGCTCTTCCGATAATAGCCGCATCTCCGCCGTCCGCATCGGCGACACCGGCGACTGGATGTGGGGCGGCCTGGTGGCTGAATACTCGATCAGCGAAGCCCTCAAGCTGACCGGTAATTTGGTTTACGCCGAAGTTGACGCTTGGGATAGCAGAGGCCCTGCGGGTGATGGTCCCAACACCGGCTCCGGCGCTACTGCTTATGCACTTGACAGCGCCTGGGAGGCTTCCGCGGTGCTGCAGTACACCATCAGCAAGGGTGCTGACGTCTTCTTCTCCGCCGGCTACCTGGCTCCGGAGTTTGAGAATGCCGCCCTGGAAGATGACGGCGTCTTTGGTGCTCTGACCCGTTTTGAGCTCAAGTTCTAAGATCGTTTAGAACAGCTTTATTTGCCTAAAAAAAGCGGCGGGGTTCATCCCCGCCGCTTTTTTTGTCTTCACCCAACCGTCTGTGTCCCTCGACCGGGACAGGTCCTTTCTTACCCCGCCACCGGCAGCACAATCGTCGCCTGCATGCCGCCGTTACCGCCGTTTTCCAGCATCAAGTTGCCGCCGTGATCCTCAACGATCCGTTTAACCAGGGTCAGCCCCATGCCGGTCCCGATCATTTTGGTGGTGAAAAAGGGATCGATCGCCTGCCCCATACTGTCCTTGCTCATGCCCTTGCCGGTGTCGCGGATCATAATCAGCACCCGGCCCTCCTCCGGCCGCACCTCCACGGTCAATTCTCCTCCTTGGGGCATGGCCTCGATACTGTTGCGGATCAGATGGACCAAAGCCTGCTGGATCAGTCTGGCGTCCACATCGACCACGGGATCGCTTGCCGGAAAGAGCAAGGTCTGCCGGATGGACTGGCCGTACAGCGTTTTGAAATACAGGAGCAATGTTTTCCGGATCAGGGGCAGCAGGTGCGTCCGCTCGAGGGCCGGTTTAACCTGCTCGACAAAATTCGTGAGATCCTCCAGAGTTTTTTCGATCTTCTCCGCCTCGCTCGCCATCATGGAGAGAAATTGCAGCCACTCCGGGTTGTCGATTTTCCGGGCTAGCAGGCGGGCGGTGCCGCCGATGGCGGTGATTGGATTGCGGATACTGTGCGCCAGTTGGGCCGCCATGTGGCCAAGAGACGAATATCGCTCCGTTTCCACAAGCAAATCCTTGTTCTTTTGCAGCTCGTTGGTCACCTCTTCCAGTTCTTTGATTTGATGCTGCATGGCCATGTAGAGGCGGCAATGCTCAATGGCCAGACTGGCCTGACTGGCAAAACTCTCCAGCGCATGAATCTGCTCGTCGCTAATGGGCCCGCGGTCGACAAAGTGGTCCGCAATAATCACCCCCAGCGCCCTGCTGGGCGAGAACAAGGGCACGACCACGAAACTGTCTTCCTGCAGCAGCCCCAGCAGTTCAAGCGGTACCGGATAGGCGCATTGCCCGTTCACCACATTGATCGACTGCCGGTTGCGCACCGCCCGGATCAGGAGATGTTCGCTATCCGTCGCCGCAACACTCAAGGCCTGCACAATCCGGTTGACCTCAATATTGACATCCTTGCCATCGCTTTGCGCGCGGGCAAAGAGATCGTGCAGCCGCAGTTTCTGCTGTCTGACGTCCTCCCAGATGCGACGGCCGTCCTCACGGTTGCCCGGTCCGATGGCCAGCCGGCCCTCCAGCATTGCCCCAGACTCATCGAACAGGGCGAGAAAGGCCCGGTTGAACTGCAAGCCCTCCTCGGCGGTAATGCCCACCAGAATGGCATGGAGAATATTGTTCAGTTCGGTCATGCTGAGGTAGGCGGTATTCATCTTCATGGCCAATTCATGGGCCAGCTGAATCCGGAAGGTAGCCTGCTCGATCTGCCGCTGATAGCGGCGGTTGCGGATGGTCAGCCGCCTTTTCTCCAGGACCCGGTGCACCGTGGCCAGGAGCTCGGTGAATTGCACCGGTTTGGCCAGGTAATCGTCGGCGCCATACCTGAGACAGGCCAGCGCGGTCTGCAGGTCGGTGACGGCGGAGAGCATGATCACCGCCAGATCCGGATTGTCCCGCTTCAACTCGGGCAGCAAGGTGGTGCCGTCCGCATCGGGAAGACCGATATCCAAAAGCACCAGAGCCGCCCGGCGGTCCGCCAGCTGGCGGCGCAGTTCGTCGGCGGTACCGGCGGTGACCGCGGCCAATCCTCGCTGCTGCAGGAACTCCTGCACCAACTCGACGATTTCAGGAAAATCATCGACAATAACGATACACTCGTCTTCTTCAAGCAGTTCATTCTCGGCAACGGCCAAGGAAGGCCGTGGCAATTGCTGTCCAATCATAATCAGGCCCGTGTTCTTTTTATAGGTGTTTGAACGTTCTTTTGGTGGTGTTCTACTCATGAAAAAAACAAGTGTCAAGCCGTCAGCCTTGCCATTCTCAGATTGCCGCCTGCAGCCGTCCGTGGTATGGACAGAGCAATTGGACGAACAGGACGGGTCATGGTGCAGCAACCGATCAAAACAGAGGATGCATGGAAAGTCAGCGACGAGGAACTGCGGCGCGTCATCGCCGATTTTCTTGCCCTGGGCCATGTCGACAACATCGTCGCCATGGTGCGCCAGGAACCCCGCTATCTTGCCTGGACGGGCCAACTGCTCGAAGACGAGCGTTTTTCAGTACGGATCGGGGTATCGGTGCTGTTTGAGTATCTGACCGAACTCTGTCCGCATCATCTTCCCTTGGCCGTGCCGGGACTGATCGAACAATTGCGCCATCCGGTCGACTGGGTGCGGGGCGAGGCAGCCAGCGTGCTCGGCATCATCGCTACCCAGGAAGCCTTGGCATTCCTGCCGCCCCTGCTGCACGATGCATCACCTCAGGTCATCGAAATAGTACGCGATATCCTGGAAACATCCGCGAATGGATAGACTCTTCGGGCCCGGCGGCCTCCTCGCTGGCCACCTCGCTCCGTATCAATTCCGCCCCGGCCAGCTGGAAATGGCGCGGGCAGTGGCCCAACTGCTCGCCGAGGACGAAGAGAATCCATCCGATCAGGCGTCCTGCCTGGTGGTCGAAGCGGAAACCGGTCTCGGCAAAACGCTCGCCTACCTGATTCCCGCCGTGCTCAGCGGCGGCCGCATAGTGGTTTCCACCAATACCCGCAATCTCCAGGACCAGATTCTCCAGCGTGAAATCCCCTTGATCCAGGAGGTAATCGCCCCCGATCTCAAGGCGCTCTGCGTCAAGGGGCGGCAGAATTACCTCTGCCTCTATCGCTGGCGCCAGCTCCAGGCCAGTGGCCAAGCCGATCTATCTGCCGGCAGCGAGGAGCAGGCCCTTGACGAATGGATCAACGAGACGGTGCACGGCGACCGGTCCGAATTGAGCTGGATTGCCGCCGGATCGCCGCTCTGGCAAAAAATCTGCTGCCTTTCCCACTTTTGTCTGGGTGCCGGCTGTCCTGAGGCCACGGGCTGCTTTCTCAACCGTTTGCGCCGCGATGCCGCCGCCAGCCAGCTGCTGATCGTCAACCACCACCTGCTCTTTTCCGATCTGGCGGTCCGCCGGACCGGGTACGGTGAGGTCCTGCCCCGCTATGAAACCGTCATTTTCGACGAAGCCCATCATGTCGAAAACGTGGCCACCACTTTTTTTGGCTTCACCTTTTCCCGATACCAGGTGCTCGATTTAAGCGGCGATGTTGAACGAAGCGCTGAGGCCGATTTAGCCGGAGCGCAGCGCGAAGCCGTCCGCATGTCGGCCCACCGCCTCAACAGCGCCATCGACCGGTTTACCGCCGCCTTTCCTGTACAGAAAGGGAGATTCCTGCTCCGTGGACCGCTCGCCGCCCATCCCGAAATCAGCGTTCTGCGCGGCGACCTCGGTTCGGCCCTGGATCACCTGGCCCAGGGCCTGGAGGAACTTACTGCAACCGAGGGACCGTGGCAGCAATATGCAGCCCGAGCAAGAGAACTCATGGCACGCCTGGACCTGATCACCGCGGAGCAGTTCGACGACCTGCCCCAGGAGGAGATCCGCCATACCTACTGGTACGAACGAACCGACCGCAACCTGAGCCTCCATGCCACCCCGGTGGATGTGGCAACGGAGTTGCAGTCCGCCCTCTTTTCCCTGGTCCGGCATTGCGTGTTCACCTCGGCGACTCTGACCACCGGCGGCAACTTCCGTTATTTCCTTGATCGCCTTGGCCTGGCGGAAGACACCCCCACGCTGTCCCTGGCCTCGCCCTTTGACTACCCCGGACGCACCCTGCTCTATATCCCCGGACCCCAGTTCCCGGAACCGGCGGCGCCGGATTGCCCGCAGGCCCAGCATGAGTGCATGGCGACGCTGATCACCCATGCCGGCGGCCGGACCCTGGCCCTGTTCACCTCGCTGGCCGCCATGGACCAAGCACATCGCGCCCTCCGCGACCGGCTGCCCTACCCGCTGCTTCTCCAGGGCGAAGCCCCCCGCCGCGTCCTGCTGCACCAATTCAGCCGGGAAACCGATTCGGTGCTCTTTGCCGTTTCCAGCTTCTGGGAAGGCGTTGATGTGCCCGGCGAGGCCTTGAGCCTGGTCATTATCGACAAATTACCGTTTGAAGTCCCGAGCGACCCTGTTATTATGGCCCGGATGAACCGGATTAAGGCACTGGGCGGCAATCCGTTCAACGAGTACCAGGTGCCCCGCGCCATTCTGACCCTGCGCCAGGGGGTGGGCCGGTTGATGCGCACGGCCGAGGACCGGGGCGTGATCGCCATCCTGGACACCCGCCTGTACACCAAGGGGTATGGACGGCAATTTCTCAGAAGCCTGCCCCCGAGTCCGGTCTGCCGTGACCTGGCCGAGGTGGCCGCTTTTTTCAACAACCAGCGCACCGGCCGGTAACAGGCACTCCGCAAAACCATCACCAACCCGCCATGACCACACCCGAGACCGATCACATCCCTGATTTGCGCAGCACCGCCGCTACCGTCGCCGCCCGGGTCGAATCCGCCATGCGCGGTGACCTGGAAGCAGCCCTCGCTGATTGCGACCCCCTGCTGATTGAGGTGGTGCACTATTCCCTGTTCAATGGCGGCAAACGCATCCGCCCCCTGCTCACCGTGCTTTGCTCCCGGTGCTGCGGCCGGGATGACGACACCCTCTATCTTCTGGCCGCAGCGTTTGAATACTTGCACGTCGCCACCCTGGTGCATGACGATGTCATCGACCGGGCAGCGCAGCGTCGGGGCAAGGACACGGTTCTGACCCGCTACGGTATTGCGGCCGCCATTCTGGCCGGCGATTGGCTCCATGCCCGCAGCATGCATCTGATCGGCAAGCTTACCGGGGCCGAAGGGCTGGAAATTTTCTGCCGGGCCACCGCCTCGATGGCCAACGGCGAATTCGAGCAACTTCGCTACGCCGGCGACATCACAACGCAACAACACCACTACTTCGAGGTAATCCGCCAGAAAACCGGCAATCTCATCGCCTCCACCTGTGCCTTGGGCGCCCTTTTCGCTGGCGCTGACCCCCTGCGCCGACAGGCCCTGGCAGCCTATGGCGACAACATCGGCGCCGCCTTTCAGGTGGTCGACGATCTCCTTGATTTCCAGGGCGATTTCGGCAGCACCGGCAAGAAAACCGGCAACGACTTTGTTGAAGGCAAAATCACCCTGCCTCTGCTCCACACCCTTGACCGCGCCAGCGCCGAAGACCGCCGCACTATCGAAGGGTTAATCCAGGGCGATCGAACCCTTCCTGAGGCCTACCAGCGTCTTGTTGCCCTCATCGACAGGTACGACGGCTTCACCAGTGCTGCTGGTACCGCGCGACAACTGGTCGACACGGCGGTCGCCGCCCTTGCCTCCTTCACCCACGCCGATGGCGAGGCGCAAAGCGTCCCTGTGTTGCGGGAACTGGCCCATTACGTCCTGAGCCGCAACAAATAGTGTTGTTGAACCTGGTGTTCCTTTTCCGTTGCCGATGTAAAGGCCATCTCCTCCTGTTCATCGCGGTGTGCCTCTTCTCTCTGGCCGGCTGCCGCTCTCCCGAACCGCCTGAAGCGCCGAAAACCGCAAATCAGCCGCCAGTCCAAGCCGGCGCTGAATCCTCGCCCCCGGCCACCGGGGTGGTAGCACCCGCACCGCATACACCGTTGCTGGCCGAGGAATACAGACCAGCTCCCTCACCGGCTGCAGCGGACGACGAGGCGGAGCCGCTGCAGAAGCCAAACCGGCCTATGGTCGCCATCATCATCGATGATATGGGATACAATCAGCAGCTTGGCCGCCAATTTTTGCAACTCAAGACCCGCCTAAGCTTTTCCTTTCTCCCGTATGCGCCGTTCACCGGGGAACTGGCGCTCCTGGCCAGACAAAGCGGACACGAAATCCTGGTCCATCTGCCCATGGAACCCAAGGAGAAAAAGTGGCAGCTTGAACCCGGCACCTTGCTGGTAACGGACAGCCCGGATCAGATCAGGAGAAAAATCGAGGGGATGCTGACGGCGATGCCCCATGCCACCGGAGCCAGCAATCACATGGGGTCACGGTTTAGCGAGGACGGTAAAGGGATGCTGGTGGTGATGACCACCTTGCAAGAGCGTTCTTTTTTCTTTGTTGATTCCTTCACCAGCGCCTCCTCAAAGGGGCTGGCAACGGCGCGCCGCTTGCACCTGCCCTCGGCCCGGCGGCACCTGTTTCTCGATAACGTCCAGGAGGCAACCGCCATCTGCCGCCAGCTCGATCTCTTGGCCACCCTGGCGAAACGCCAAGGACAGGCGATCGGCATCGGCCACCCTTACCAGGCCACCTTTGCCGCTCTTACCCAATGCGGCAACGACGCCCTGCAAGCGGTTGAAATGGTCGGTGTGCGCCGGCTGGTGCACTGACACCCCGCATCTGCGAGGAGAGGAAGCGCCGGGCAACGATGAGAGGACGACGACGATCAGGCATTCAGGTCCGGCACCAAAAAGCTGATGTGCTCCTCTTCCCCGGCCATCTCCACGGCCGGGCCGGCGCCATGCCGCTGCAGCCAGGTCACGACCTCAACCACCAGATGCTCGGGTGCCGAGGCCCCGGCGCTGATCCCCACCCGCTCCACGCCCGCAAACCAGCGCGGATCGATTTCCCCGGCATGATCGATGAGATACGCCGGGGTGTGCCGCAGTTCGGCCACTTCCCGGAGGCGGTTGGAATTGGAACTGTTTTTCGAGCCGACGATGAGGACCAGATCGACCGCGTCCGCCAGTTGCCGCACCGCCGCTTGGCGATTGGTGGTCGCATAGCAGATGTCGGTACGCTCGGGTTCAGAAATCAGGGGAAAACGAAGACGCAAGTCCTTGAGCAGGTAAGCGGTGTCATCGACGCTGAGCGTGGTCTGGGTGACATAGCCAACCTTGGCCGGATCGGTCACCTGGAGGGCGGCGATCTCGGCGGACTTGGACACCACATGCACCGGTCCGGTGGCCTGCCCGCAGGTGCCTTCGACCTCGGGATGCCCCTTGTGGCCGATCACCAGGACATCGTAGCCCATCGCATGGAGACGGATCATTCGCCGGTGCACCTTCGAAACCAGCGGACAGGTCGCGTCGATCGTCCGTAGTCCGAGGTCCATCGCCCGCTCTTCCACAGCCCTGGAGACGCCGTGGGCACTGAAAATGACAACCGCCCCGCGAGGAATCTCCTCCAGCTCCTCGACAAAGACCGCGCCTCGCTGCCGCAACTCCTCAATTACATGGGTGTTATGGACAATCTCATGAAGGACATACACCGGCGGCTGATACCGTTCCAAGGCCTGATGGACAATGGCGATCGCCCGGTTGACCCCGGCGCAAAAACCGCGCGGGTTGGCAAGAAGAAGTTCCATGGGGACTCGTGTGGTTGCAAGGGAAGTAAAAGAGCACGGGCGGCGGCCTCATCATGGAACTGACCGGCGCAGACCTCAGTTTTGCAGTTTTTTTAAGGCGTCATCGACGGCAAGCGGATAGGGATGATGCTTGCGGAGAAAAACCGGCATATTGTTTCTCGCTTCGCGGGCAGCGTCCAAGCTGTCGTACATGCCATGGAAAACAAAAATAGTGGGTGGCGTGGTCTTTTTACGAAAAACATACAACTGCTCCCGGATCTGGTAGTAATCATCCTGGGTTAGCGTGTCGGTGATGCTTGCCTGGGCCTGGTTTGACACCAGCATCATCAATTGCACCGTATACTTGCCCTTGTGCATCCCGGTCAGCCAACTGGCGCTGGCCGCCAATCGTTCCCGGAACAATTTTGCGCCATCCCTTTTTTCTGCTTCCCCCGAAGAAGATGAAATGCCCGCACTACCAGGCGGAGCCGCCACCGGGGTTCCAGCACTCTCGCCAGATGTCCCGGCCTGCTTTCCCGGTAACGACGCCTCCTGACTGCCCGGCGCCGGTTCGGGGGGGGGAGCCTTGCCGCCGCTGTTGCCCATGAGCAGAATACCGGTCAGCAGAACCGCGACCACTGCCCCAGCGAGGGCGCCAGCAACAAATCGATTGTAGCGGAGCAGTTCATAGAGTTCGAGCACCTTGTTTTCCAGCCGGAAAACAGGTTCGGATTCCGGCGACTCCGGCTCCACCCGGTCGAGCAGCACCATGAATGATTTTTCGGCGCAGGAGGCCCGCAGCGTCTCCTCGGCGAGGATATTGGTCATGCGCAGATTGCCTTGAGCCGCCCCGAATATTTTGGCCACCGCCCCTTCGGTGAAAATGTCTTCATACTGCTCGCGGGAAATGCCCGCCGCATTGAGACGGTACCGGATATACTGCAAGGTCTCGCTTTCCGTGAGCTCTTCAAGAGAATAGCCCGCATGAATATCGAGAGCGGCGCAAAAAACGGACAACTGGTCGAGGTTGGCTTCAAATACCGGACGCCCGACCAGGATAGTGGTCAAACCGAAATCTTGTTCGCGGTCAACGATATGGAGCAGCAACCGCTCGAAGGTGGCCAGATAAAGTTTTTCCGCCTCGTCGATAACCAGCACAACCTTGACCTGGTCAGACCTTTTCCTTTTCAGAAGACGATGCAGCACCTCAAGATAATTGACCTCATCCGCCGCACTTCGGGGATCCATGCCAAGGTCGACACAGATGATCCGTAACAGATCGTCCAGGGAGCCGGTCGGGTTGTCCAGAAAGATTACCTCATACTCGGCGGGCAGCCGGTCGGCCATCATCCGCCACAATAAGGTCTTGCCGGACCCTTCCCGCCCCACCAGCTTGATCAACTGCTTGCCGGCAAGGACATCGAGAATCAGCGATTGGCAGATCTCCTCACGCCGGCCACCGGGAAAAAAGACCTCCGGGTCCGGTTCTTCCGCAAAAGGGGAATGGGTGAGCTGAAAATGTTCGAGATACATGCGTTGCTACGAGAGCCCCTCGGGTGTATGACGAAAAATAACGGGAATTGTTCCTTGAAGGCACACAGCAATCCGCCCTGCGACCACAAGGTACAATGCCGCAAAAACAGAAACAAGTCAATTGATTATCAATACATCAGGGCACCCCGCAAACCTCTTGCCGCCCAGCTCCCGCTTTTTCTAAAAAGTTCCGATCTCAACACATCGAGCAGACAATTTTCAAGTACATTTTCCTGATTTCCGGACTGCTCTTTTGCTCTCAAGCCCACGCTTCGTTGCCGCAGACACTCCACCCTTCAATTCTTTTTATTAGAGCCTCCTGGAAAATGAACGTCCGCCTGCTGTGTCATTTCGGCCAACGGGGAAATCTCGTGTCTCAACGGCAAAATTTCTCGCTACCGATCGAAATGATAAGAAAAAACGTTTCGCTCTTTTCCAGATAATTGGGTCAAACCAACCAATCTTTTCATTTTGCAAAAGGTTCATTCTTTTCCCGCGTCAACAACACTCCGCGTCATTTTCGAAATTCCGGCACCGCTTCTTTCGCCAGCGGCAGATCTCAACTTGCCCACCAGCCGTTGCCGCCAGCCAAGCCTTCGGGCTTGCCTTTTTTTTTGGCCGCGGTAGGATTCCGGGCAAACCCTTTTCCCCTTTTCCCGGATGCGCATGCCTGTTTTTCGCCTGATTGACAAGCCGATTTTCCCCTCCCCCGAATTCGCTGAGCCCGACGGCCTCCTGGCCATCGGCGGCGACCTCCATCCGGCCCGGCTGATCATGGCGTACAGCCAGGGCATTTTCCCCTGGTTTTCCGAGGGGGATCCGCTCCTCTGGTGGTCGCCGACGCCTCGCCTGGTCCTCTTTCCCGAAGAATTTCATCTGTCCAGACGACTGAAACGGGTTCTTAGCGCTCATACCTTCAGCGTCACCGCTGACACGGCCTTTGCGGAGGTGGTCGCCGGGTGCGCCACCTCCTCCGGCCGTCAAGAGCATGGCACCTGGATTACATCGGAGATGCGGCAGGCCTACAACCGCCTGCACGAACTTGGCTTTGCCCACTCCATCGAGTGCTGGCGGGACGGACAACTGGCCGGCGGCCTCTATGGCGTCTGCCTGGACCGGGTGTTTTTCGGCGAATCGATGTTCACCCGGGTCAGCAACGCCTCCAAGGTGGCCCTGGCCACCCTGGCGCTGCAGGCTCCGAAGCTGGGGATTGCGATGATTGACTGCCAGATGACCACCGCGCACCTGCTCCGCTTCGGCGCCCGGGAACTCGCTCGAGAACTCTTTCAGGCGCAACTGGACACCCATATCGGCCCGTGCCTGCCGCAAAAAAAATGGCGCCTCTTCGGGCCCTAAGAAGCGGCAGGCCAGGATAAATGCCCTCCTACTGCTCCAACTCAAACTCGTAGCGGAGGCCGGAACGGGAGAAATGCCGCTCAACTTTTTTCAGCCCATACAGGTTGGCCACCTGGAAATTCACCTCCCAATCGCCCACCAGCGTCGCCCCCTTGCCCAGGTAGACGATCTCGATCACCTTCATTTCCTCAGGCGCGACGGAAAGCAGCATGAACAAGCGGTTGCGGGTCGCCTGCATGACGATGATCCGCTGATTCTTTTCGATTCTCGTGCCTTTCAGCTTCCAGCGAACCTCCACCGCATCTTCCCGCTGGAAATTGATCTTCCGCAACTGGGTACAGTCCTTGCGGTGCAGCGATAAACCCCGCTCGCTCAGCAGACCGATCACCCCCTTGTCAAGCGGTCCGGGCTTGCAGCAGGCGGACGACTTAATCACCACCGGATCGAGCGTGGCCAAATCCACCCGGTTGAAAGCGCCCGTGGGCTGAAACAAGGTCGGCCGGCCAACATAGAGGCCGTTGCGGATCTCATAGATCAGTTCCCGCAGCCGGACCCTGCCCTCACCCAGTTGCAGAAACAAACCCTCCATGGATTCGATGTCAAAATAGGTGAGGATATCGGCCATCCCCTCCTTTTCCACCACTTCAAAGGGAACGCCGTAGCGCCGCAATTCCTGCGAGAGCAGGGATGCGCCGATCTGACGGGAAACCGCCTCCCGCCGCAGACGAAAAGCCCTGGAAAGTTCGGACCGGGCCTTGGGCGTCTGGCAGAGCTCCTGCAGGGCGGGATCGAAATGCACCGGTCCCTCCTGGCGGATTACCTTGATAACGCTGCCGTCGCGCAACTGATGACCGGGCCCGATCTTCTGGTTGCCGATCATGCCGCCAATACAGGTGTGACCGATGGCGGTGTGGACCCGAAAGGCGAAATCGAGCAGAATCGAGTTGACCGGCAGAGAGATCAGGTCCCCATGCGGCGTGTAGGTATAGATTTCCTTGCGGCCGCTGGCGGCAATCATATCCCGGTAGCTGACGGAATCATCGCTACCGAGAATATCAAACATCTCCTGGATTTCCTTAAAAAATCGGCTACTCGCCTTACTGTCCCCGCCCCAGTCGCGGACCAAGCCGCGCTGGGCACGGCGGGCCATCTCCATGGTCCGGATCTTGAATAAATATTTGCGGCCATCGATGTTGGGTCGGGCGTGCAAGCCCTGGTACCCCGAGAGCTTAGGATTGGCGATGAAATCGCGGATGGACCGCGGGATAGGCGGATAAATTTCGTTAAGCACCCCCAGGGCCTGATAACAGCCGCTCCGGGTCTGCATCAGCATCAGAATTTCCTGGGGGCTATCGATCTCTTTGATCAGGATACGGTTGCGGACATCAAAATATCCCCACAGGCCCTTGGTGCGCAGGGCAACCTTGCCCACCAGTCCTTCCCGTTCAATCGCTTTCTGCACATTGTCGACAATCTGCAGGACAGCCGGATCGTTGCGCAGGCTGTTGATATGCATCTGCAGCCGGCTGCCCTGGCGGGGAAATTTGTAGGCCAGCGCCAGGTTGTACAACTCCCGCTTGATGGCGAACAGGCCAAGAATGGTCGCCAGCGGAGCATAAATATCCAGAGTCTCGTCGGCGATCTTCTGCCGCTTGTGTTTGGGCATGCTGGAGAGGGTACGAAGGTTGTGCAGCCGGTCCGCCAGCTTGACGATCATCACCTCCAGTTTGGCCGCCGCCCCGCTGAAGATCTTGCGGTGGACCAGCTTCTTGAAGGTCTGTCGGTCGCCGGTATAATGGGTGACCTTGGTGCAGCCCTCGACGATAGCCTCCACATTGGGACCAAATTTCTGGCGAATGACCTCGCCGGTGACTTCGGCCACATCCTCAACCGTGTCGTGGAGCAGGGCGGCCGCCAGAATTTCCGGATTGCGGATATCCAATTCCTCGGCCAGGATCCGGGCCACCGAACAGGGATGCATGATGTAGGGGTCGCCGGAACGCCGCCATTGTTTGCCGTGGGCCTCAAAGGCAAAATCGAGCGCATCCCAGAAAACCTTGGTCTCCGGTCCATCGCCGATGAAAGAATGCATGGCCTGGCGGTATGCATCAAGATCGTATGTAACGTACTCCATCTGGTATCCTGCCCATTCCCCTGGCTTTTTCTTTTTTTACCGCCAAAATAGTGTATGCTCGATGCAGACAAAGAAGGCGAACCTGCACTGTAGCAGAGAGTATCCCGTGGACAAAGAGAAATAGAAATTCGCGTGTCCATAATTGCCAAAATACTCATTGAACAGGATACGGAAAAGAGATGGCCGGAAAAATTCACCGCAGACGCAAACCGCTGGGACCGCCCAGGAAAAAACGGCATCGGGCGGGACGCTCGAATACCACGGCAGGAGCCCTCCCCTCGTCCGTCCTGGCGCTGCTTGCCGGACAGGGCGAGGCGATGACCGAATCCGAGTTGGCACAAGCGCTCCATCTCGCCCCGCTCCAACTTCCTCTGCTCCATCAAACCCTGGAGCAACTGCTCGCGGACCGCACGATCGCCAAAAAGGGCAAGCGTTTCCTGGCAGCGGCCAAACAAGCACCCCTGCGCGCCACGCTTGACCTCACCTCCAAGGGCTATGGTTTTGCCATTCTTGAAGGCGAACAGGCCAAAGGCGGCAAGGATGTGTTCATTGCGCCGCACAACCTGGGCGGCGCCAGCCAGGGCGACACCATCATGGTGGCGGTCACCGCCACGACCCGGGGCCGGAGGGAAGGCCGGGTGCTCCAGGTCCTGAGCCGCGCCGTCACCCGGCTCTGCGGCATCTTCACCGCCAGCGGCGCCGGCGGCTACGTCACCCCGGACGACGACCGTCTGCCTTACACGGTGCTGGTCCGCCGCGGGGACGATCTCGGCGCCCGCGACGGTGTGGTGGTGGTGGCGGAAATCACTGATTACGGTTCGGAACGGCAGGGACCGACCGGCCGCATCGTAGAAATTCTTGGCGATCTCCGCACGGCAAGCACCCAGATCCGCATGGCCATCATGCAGTCCTCGCTCCGGGAAACCTTTCCAGCCGAGGTCGAGGCGGAGGCGGCCCGGCTCACTCCGGTGAGCGAATGCACCGACGGCCGCATCGACCTGCGCCACATCCCCCATGTAACCATTGACGGCGAGACGGCCCGGGATTTCGACGACGCCATCTGCGTCGAACCGGCAGGCGACGGGTTTATCCTCTACGTTTCCATTGCCGATGTCAGCCACTATGTGCAAACGGGATCGTCGATCGACCGTGAAGCCTACCTGCGGGGCACCAGCGTCTATCTGCCGGACCGGGTGCTGCCCATGCTGCCCGAACGTCTGTCCAACGACCTGTGCAGCCTGGTTCCCGATCAGGACCGGCCCGCCTTTACCGCCATCCTCAGCTTTGACGGCCAGGGACGACGGACCGGCGAACACTACGTTCGGAGCCTGATCAAAAGCCGGCGCCGCTTTACCTATACCACGGTCAACCAACTGCTCTATCTTCGTGAGCCGCAAGCCCGTGCCGCCGAGAGCGATCTGGTGCCGATGCTGGAACTTGCCAAAAAACTGACTGCCCTGCTCAAAAGCCGCCGCTCCGAACGGGGCAGCCTTGAGTTCAATATCCCTGAACCCCAGGTAACCCTGGATGGCGACCAGGTGACCTCGATTACCCTGGCCGAACGCAACCAGGCGCATCTGCTGATCGAGGATTGCATGCTGGCCGCCAACGAAGCGGTGGCCGAAACTCTGGCCAAGGCCAAAACACCGGTGCTGTACCGTATTCACGAACGACCCGATCCGGTCAAACTGGAGACCTTTACCGACGCCGCCAAGGCGCTGGGCCTGTATTTGCCCCAATCCGAAGTCAATCCAGCCTGGTTTGCCCAGGTGATCAAGCAGGCGCACAACTCGCCGGTCGAGTACATTGTCAACAATCTGTTGTTGCGCACCATGCAGCAGGCCAGGTATTCCCCGGAAAATATGGGCCATTTCGGTCTGGCGGCCGCGTTCTACCTCCACTTCACCTCACCGATCCGCCGCTATCCCGATCTGGTGGCCCATCGGGTGCTGCACACCTTGCTGACCGGGCAGACAGACCAGGCGCCCGCACCGATTCCCAACGAGGGCAAAACACTGGCTGAGGCCGGCCTGCACCTTTCGCAATGTGAACGCAAGGCCATTGATATCGAACGCAATGTCCATGCCCGCTGCTCGGCCCTTTTCCTTATGGATCGGGAGGGCGAGGTCTTTGGGGCCATCATCTCCGGGGTCACCGCCTTCGGGCTCTACATAACGCTCGACGAAAGCTATATCAGCGGCATGGTGCCCCTCACCAGCATGACCGACGATTATTATTTGCACGACAGCCGCCGCTACCGCCTGATCGGCCAGGGAAGCAACAGGATGTATCAACTGGGCAATCGCGTGCAAGTACGGCTTGACCATGTCGACCTGCTTAATAAACGCTTGAGCTTCTCTCTCGTTCCGGTGATCGCAGCCAATGCCCCGGAAACCGAGGGCGACTGAATGGCGGGGTCGGGCAGCCTTGGTTTTGCTTGACGAATATCGGTAATTCAAATAAAAATGGTTGCTTTAAATACTGCCACCCTGTCGAAATGCCGGAACAGGCCGCTCCTGTTCCGCATAATATTATTTCTCTGAGGTAGACACCATGGAAAACAGCAGCTGGATCTCGGACATCCTCGCCAATCCCTTTCTGCGCGGCCTGTGCATCGGTTTGTTGATCGCCGCCATCCTGTGGGCACGGGGCTGGCTGAAAGCCAGGGAATTAAATGGCAATCTCAAAAAGCTCCGCGAGCACCTGCACACCAAGCTGGAGATCGACTCAGCGGAAAACGAACGCCGTAAGGGCGAGATAGACAAACTCAAGCAGGAACGCGACAACCTGCGCAACATGGTCCAGGTGCTGAACCAGAAACCCGGACGCCAGGAACTGCGCCAAGTGCAGGTCTACCAGAAGGCGATCGAGATTATGTTTGAAAAATCACCGGGTTTTGCCCCGGCCTGGCAAATCACGGTCAAGGAAGCAGAGGAAGAAATCAAGCGGGCGGAGCGCGGCATCATTCCCTTTTTCAAGCGCATGACCTCCAGCAGTCCGGGATCGGAAAAATCGGCAAAAAAGACTTTGGAACTGGAGCAGTCCTCCGGGCATTGATTCGGTGGCAGCGGGGAGAGCGTGAACAGACAGACACCTGTGGATTGCCTTGGCCAGATTGGAATTATCCTTGTGGGGCCCAAGTTTCCGGAGAACATTGGCGCCTCGGCCCGCATTGCCTCCAATTTCGGCATAGCCGAACTCCTGGTCGTCAGCGACGAGGTGTTCGATCAGGAGCGGATGCTGAAAATGGCGACCCATAAGGCGGCCCATCTCATCCGCAAGATGCGGGTGTGCCGGACCACGGCAGAGGCGGCGGCATCCTTCCATTTCATCGTCGGCACCACAGCCCGCCAAGGCCGGCACCGGCCGCAGGATCAGACGCCGCGCGAGGTGATGGCTGAAATTGCGCCGCTTTTGGCTGGCAACCGGATCGGCCTGATGTTCGGACCGGAAGACACGGGACTAAGCAACGAGGACCTCGACTTCTGCCAGTTTGCCTCCACCATCCCCACGGCCGGCTTTTCCTCCCTCAACCTCGCCCAGGCGGTGGCCATCCACTGCTACGAGCTGTATACCGCCGTGAACACCAATCCCTTTGCCGCCATCCCCAAATCGGAATTCGCCAACTCCTTCGACCTGGAAGGCATGTATGAGCATATCGAGGAGACCCTGACCGGAGTCACCTTCCTCCACGACACCAACCGCATCTACTGGATGCGTAATATCCGCCAATTCTTAGGACGGGTACGGTTGAAAAAAAAGGAGGCGAGCATGATTCGCGGCATCTGCCGCAAGCTGCTGTGGCATAATCGGCAACCGCAGGAAATAACACCGCCACAGGACCGTCCGGTCGAAGAGGCAACCCAGTAGCTCCCCCCGCTCAGAGCCCCTGGAGCGGACAAGCCGCGCAATCGGGGTTTTTCTTCTTGCAGTACACATTGCCCACCCGTACCAGTAAGGCGTGGTACTCGTTGTACTGCTGGGTATCGCAGGCCAGATGGTCCATGAACAATTCCTGAATAGCCTCATAGCCGAACTCCTCGTCGATGACCTGGTGGCGCACCAGGATGCGATGGGTGTAGGTATCAACGACAAAAATCGGCAGGTTGGCGGCATACAGCAGGATGGAGTCGGCGGTTTCCCGGCCGATCCCCTTGATGGAAAGCAACTGCTCGCGGAAAGCCGGCAGCGGCTGATCGAGAAAGGCCTGCAGGTCGCCGCCGTGGTGTTCATTGATGAAAGTGAGCAGATTGTGGAGCCGGCCGGCCTTAATATTGTAATAGCCGACCGGCCGGATATATTCAGCCAAAAGCCCGGTGGGCAGAGCTGACAGCGCCTCCAGCGACATCAACCCGACCCCCTTGAGATTGGCGATCGCCCGCTCGACGTTGTTCCAATTGGTGTTCTGGGTGAGGATGGCCCCCACCATTACCTCGAAGGGCGTTTCCGCGGGCCACCAGCGCTGGGGTCCCAGTTGGGCCAACATCCGGTCGTATATGGCCAGAAGGCGGTCGGTGGTCGTCATACATTCACAAGCTGAGAGCCGGGCAGCATTCAGTCGCCCAGACAGATGCCGATATCACGGGCTGTCAGGACTTTGTCGCTTTCCAAATCGACCTTTTTCCGGCGGCAAATCGCATCGGCAATCGGCACCGAGGTCATGTTCGGAGGCACCCAGGCCACCATGTGGTCAAAAATCCCGGCCTCGGCCAAACGGACCGCCGCCGCGCCGAAACGCAATGCCAGCAACCGGTCAAAGGTTGTGGGCGAGCCGCCGCGCTGCAGATGCCCCAGAACCAAGGAGCGCGTATCCTTGCCCAGACGCAGCCGGATCTGGTTGGCCACCCACTCGCCTATTCCACCCAGCACCACCTCGGATCGTCCGACTTCCCCCTGTCCCTTGCTGATCACCTCGCCATCCTCAGCCCGCGCTCCCTCGGCCACCACCACGATCGAATAGTGCTTGCCGTGCAGTTCATTGTCGGCAATTTTAGCGCAAATGGAATCGAGCTTGAAAGGGATTTCCGGGATCAGAATGACATCAGCGCCCCCGGAAATACCCGAATACAAAGCGATCCAGCCAGAATCGCGCCCCATGACCTCGACCACCATGACCCGGTCATGGGACTTCGCGGTGGAGTGCAGCTTGTCAATGGCATCGGTGGCGGTGGAAACAGCGGTGTCAAAGCCGAAAGTCCGGTCCGTCGCTTCGAGGTCGTTGTCGATGGTCTTGGGTACGCCGATCACCGGCATGCCCTTCTGGGCAAAGCGATGGGCGATCTCCAGGCTGCCGTCGCCTCCCACCGCGATATGGCAGAAAAATCCCATTCTATTGAAATTAGCGAGAATCTTATCGGAAATATCGACAATCTGCATTTCTCCGGCAAGATTTTCCACCGGTTTGGCAAATGGGTTGCCTTTGTTGGTGGAACCGAGAATGGTGCCTCCTTGCGAAAGAATCCCCTCCACATCCTCCGGAGTCAGCCGGATCAGGTCGTCACGATCAAGAAGGCCGCCGTACCCGGCCCTGCTGCCGTAGACTTCCCATCCTTTTCTGGTCGCGGAATTGACCACGGCAAAAATAACGGCATTCAGTCCTGGTGCATCACCACCGCCAGTGGATATGAGTATTTTTTCTCGCATGAGGCGCTCTCGTCGGTAGAGGTTTCCATTGTTGCTGCAATTTCAATAGGTAATTGTAGAAACCTGCACCCTGTTTGACAATGCTTTTCCATGAAGGATTCTGTTTTTTGTCCCGGAGTCTCCCTTCTACCCGTTAAAAACCCGTGGCGTGGCAACTGTAAATCGCTGCCGGCTCTTTTTTGCAGATTTTCCATGGGAATGCTTTGCTCTCAAAATACTTTATGGTAATATGTTCTTTTTTTATATCCTGAACACTTTCCAGATGTGCATCTTGGGTTGACTTGCGCTTTTCAGAGCCTTATTTTCAACATGTAACCCTTTCGCTCCTTCCGGTTCGCCAAAGGAGCATTTTTCTTTTGAGGAGGCTTAAATGTTTGAAGTAACAGATTTAGCAGTTAATAATCTGCAAGCATATCTGGATCAGAACAAAATCAATTCAGCAATCCGTATCGCCCTGATGCAGGGTGGCTGCAGCGGTCCTTCCTTGGGTTTGGCTCTGGATGAACCAAAAGAAAGCGACAAGGTTTTTGATGAAAACAACCTGAAATTTCTTGTCGATGAGGAACTCATGCAGCAATGCGGCACAGTGACGGTTGATTTCGTTGATGCAGGATATCGTTCGGGATTTTCCATTACCTCCACTAATCCTTTAGGCAGTGGTGGCAGTTGTTGTTCTGGTGGTTCCTGTGGCGGCTCCTGCGGTTAACTCCGCACCGCGGGGGTTCCTGATTTTAAGTTTATAAAGCGGTTGTGCAACGGAAGGTAAAGGCATTTTTCTTTTGAGGAGGCTTAAATGTTTGAAGTAACAGATTTAGCAGTCAGTAATCTGAAAGCATATCTGGATCAGAACAAAATCAGTTCAGCGATCCGGATTGCCCTGATGCAGGGTGGCTGAAGCGGCCCATCTTTGGGCTTGGCTCTGGATGAGTCAAAAAGCAGTGACAAAACTTTTGAAGAAGGCGGTTTGACCTTTCTTGTAGATCAAGACCTTCTGGATAAATGCGGTGCCATCAAGGTTGACTTCATGGAAGCTGGGTATCGTTCCGGTTTTTCGATCACCTCGACCAATCCACTCGGTGGTGGAGGCAGTTGCAGCTCCGGTTCATGTGGCGGCTCCTGCGGCTGAAACCGTTTTGAGCCTTCCAGGGTAATAAAAACCCCCTTGCCGGCAACGGCAAGGGGGTTTTTATTTGGACATCCGGTGAAGAAAAGATCCGCCGCGTCGTGCCAAAATCTTGACACGCCAATTTTCAAGCTTATCATTTTTTCCAATCGATGAATCAACAACCTGTTGTTCACAATCAACAAGGCAGGTAAGGAGAGAAGGATATGCAGCTTGACAAATTCACCCTTAAATCCCAGGAAGCCATTCAGGCCGCGCAACAGTTGGCGCAGAATAACGGCAACCAGGAGCTTCAACCCGAACACCTGCTCAAGGCCATTCTTGAACAGCCTGAGGGCGTGGTGGTTCCGGTGCTGCAGAAGATGGGCGTTACCCCGAGCGTGGTCCTCAGTGAAACCAATCAACTGATCAGCGCCCTGCCCAAGGTCAGCGGTACCGGTGCCAACCAGACCTACGCCTCGCAGCAGTTCAGAACGCTGCTCGATCAATCTTTCAAAACCGCGGCCAACATGCAGGATGAATACGTCAGCCAGGAACACCTGTTCCTGACCATGCTGGCCGACCGGTCACTGAAGGTAACCGCCATGTTGAACCGTCAGGGCGTCACCAGCGAGGCCTTTCTCAAGGCCCTGATGACGGTGCGCGGCAACCAGCGGGTCACCGATCCCTATCCGGAAGACAAGTATCAGGCCCTGGAGAAATATGCCCGCAATCTCACCGATGTCGCCCGCCGGGGTAAGCTCGATCCGGTGATCGGGCGGGACGAAGAAATCCGTAGGATCATCCAGGTCCTTTCCCGACGCACCAAAAACAACCCCGTGCTGATTGGCGAGCCGGGCGTCGGCAAGACCGCGATCGTCGAGGGTCTGGCCCAGCGCATCGTCAACGGTGACATCCCCTCGACCCTGGAAGGCAAACAGGTTATCTGCCTGGACCTCGGTTCCCTGGTGGCCGGCGCCAAGTACCGGGGCGAATTTGAGGACCGGCTCAAGGCGGTGCTCAAGGAGGTCGAGAAGAAAGCGGGCGAGATCATCCTCTTCATCGACGAGATCCACACCCTGGTCGGCGCCGGCGCTGCCGAGGGCTCCATGGACGCCTCCAACATGCTCAAGCCCGCCCTGGCGCGGGGTGAACTGCACTGTGTCGGCGCCACTACCTTGGACGAGTACCGTAAATACATCGAAAAAGACGCCGCCCTGGAACGCCGCTTTCAACCTGTGCTGGTGCAGGAACCGAGCGAGGAAGACACCATCGCCATCCTGCGCGGCATCAAAGAGAAGTACGAAGTCCATCACGGGGTGCGCATTCAAGATGCCGCCACCGTGGCCGCGGTAATCCTGTCGAGCCGCTACATCACCGACCGTTTTCTCCCGGACAAAGCCATCGACCTGATCGACGAGGCCGCCTCCCGCCTGCGGATCGAGATCGACTCCATGCCCACCGAGATCGATCAGCTGGAACGAAAAAAGATTAAACTGGAGATTGAAAAAGAGGCACTGAAAAAGGAGAAAGACCCCGCATCAAAAGAGCGCCTGGCCAAGGTCCAAGAGGATCTGGCCAATCTCGACGACTCGCTCAAGGGAATGAAAGGCCAATGGACCCTGGAAAAGGACATCATCCAGTCGATCCGCGACATCAAGGCCAAGATCGACCAGGCCCGCATGGAGGAACAGCGGGCAGAGCGGGCCGGCGAGTTGAGCAAGGTGGCGGAAATCCGGTACGGCAGGATTGTCCAGTTGACCAAGGAATTGGAAGCCGCCAATACCCGGTTAGCCGAGATCCAGGAAAAGAACCCGATGCTCAAGGAAGAAGTCTCTGCTGAGGATGTGGCGAGCGTGGTCGCCAAATGGACCGGCATTCCGGTGGACCGGCTCCTGGAGGGTGAGAAAGAAAAATTGGTGCAGGCCGAGGGTGCCCTCGGCGCACGGGTGATCGGCCAACGGGAAGCAATTGTCGCGGTGGCCAACGCGGTGCGCCGGGCTCGCGCCGGTCTTCAGGACCCGGACCGGCCGCTGGGCAGCTTCATTTTCCTTGGCCCCACCGGCGTGGGCAAGACCGAATTGGCCCGGAGCCTGGCGGATTTCCTCTTTGACTCGGAACAGGCCATGATCCGCATCGACATGTCCGAGTACATGGAAAAGCATTCGGTGGCCCGGCTGATCGGCGCCCCTCCCGGCTATGTCGGCTACGATGAGGGCGGCATGCTCACCGAGGCGGTACGGCGGCGGCCTTACTCGGTCATCCTCCTCGATGAGATTGAAAAGGCCCATCCGGATGTGTTCAACGTCCTGCTGCAGGTCCTCGACGACGGCCGGATGACCGACGGCAAGGGACGAACGGTGGATTTCAAGAACACGATCCTGATCATGACCTCCAACCTCGGCAGCCATATCATCATGGAACTGGCGCAGACCGATCCCGAAACCATGCGGCGGCAGATCGACGACCTGCTCCATCGCCAGTTCAAACCGGAATTTCTCAACCGGGTTGACGAGATCATCACCTTCCATGGCTTGACCCGCGACAACCTCTCCCAGATTGTCGACATCCAGATCAAACGGATGGCCAAACGGCTGGCCGAGCATAAGTATAAAGTGACCCTGACCAAGGAGGCCAAGCAGCTCCTGGTCGATATCGGCTACGACCCGGCCTTCGGTGCCCGTCCACTGAAACGGGCGATTCAACGCTATATCGAAGACCCCCTGGCTCTTGAAATCCTGGAAGGCCATTTTGGCGAAGGCGACCATATCCTCATCGACCGGGGCCAGGATAATCGTCTGACCTTTGTGCAGCAGTAACGCATCGTCCCTTTCCTCCGCGCGGCTCCTTCCTCTGGAGCCGCGCAAAACAAATCTTTCAAAAAGAAAAATATCATATTAAATTCAGGCTGTATCCGGCAGACGATACAGCCTGCCCCCAAGGGGATCAAGAATCCCGCAAACCGGCTGTTCCAGAGACTCCGGCATGTCCATACCCCTGTCCTTCAAATGCTTGCCCCGGTTTTTCTCTTGCCGGCCAAGGCGACGGCGCACGTGCCAGACTCGGCGATTACGCCATCCCCCTTTCCCGATCCGAGTCCTCGTCGCCGGCCTCCTTGTTTGCCTGTTGTTGCCGATGACAGCCAGGCCGAGCCCGACTTCTCCCCGCGCATCCATTATCGTCGACATTTCCGGTGATCTCACCGAAAGCCAGCGCCAGAATATCCGCAGCCATCTTTCCCTGTCCAGGCTTCCGGAAAACGAACCGCTCCCGGAAGGTCTGTTCAACCGACTCTACGGCAAGGCGAGGCAGGAAGCGGCCAAGGCCCTGGAACCCTTTGGCTACTATACCCCTGAGATCAAGCTGACACACCAGTGGAAGGACGGCAGCCGCCACGTTGCCATGACAGTTGACACCGGCCCTCCGGTCATCATTCAAAATGTAGAGCTTCTGCTCTCCGGACCGGGGGAAGGCGATGACGCCCTCCGGAAGGCGGCAAATCTTTTTCCGCTCCACCCGGGAGACGTTCTCGACCACCAAACATACGAAGACGGCAAGGACAAGCTCATTGCCGCAGCCCTTGAAAGGGGATATCACCAGGCTGTTTTTCGCAACAACCGGGTCGAAATCAGCAAAAAATCGCTCAGCGCCTCTCTGCGCCTGTACCTCGACACCGGCCCCCGCTACCTCTTTGGCCCGCTCACTTTTGACGCCGATTTTATTGACCACGACCTCCTGCATAAAATAGCCCCGGTGCGCGAAGGCGATCCTTTTTCCCCGAAAGCCTTGACCCGATTACGACAATCCTTGTTCAACGCCGATTATTTCAAAACCGTGGATCTCGAATACGATCTTGACCGGGCTGTTGCCTTCAAGGTGCCGGTCAAGGTCGTGCTCACCCCCAACCTTGCCCATAAGTACGGCATTGGCCTGGGTTATGGCACCGACACCGGTGCACGCGGTACCCTGGAATACACCAACCGCCACATCAACCGACTGGGCCACCAACTCGATGTCCAGTTACAGCCGGCCCAACGCCAAAGCAAACTTAGCGGGGTCTACACCATTCCCATCGGCGATCCCAAGAAAGACCGCCTGGCCCTGGCAGGCAAATACGTCACCGAGGAATTTGACAATACCGACACCGAAACCTTGAACACCACCGTCAGCCACGATCACTTCCGGGAATGGGGAGAGTATTCGACCTACCTCCAATTTCTTGACGAACGCTACTCCACCGGCCCTGACACCAACCAGGCCGACCTGTTGATCCCGGGCCTCAAAGGCAGCGTGTTCTGGGCCGACGACCGCATCACCACCAGCCGGGGCATCCGATTCACCGCCACGGTGATCGGTAGTGAAGAAACCGTCCTGGCCGACACCAATTTTCTCCAGACCACCCTGCGGGCCAAGGGCATCTATACCGCTTTTGATCAGTGGCGCTTGATCGGTCGGGCCGACATCGGCACCACCCTGGTCGACGATATCTACACCTTACCGCCCACCCTGCGTTATTACGCGGGCGGCGACCAGAGCGTGCGAGGGTACGGCTATAAAACCATTGGTCCGGTTAACCAGAATGGCGACGTGCTGGGCGGCAAAAACCTGCTCACCTACAGTGTTGAACTGGAACGGTCCCTGTTCGATGCCTGGAGCGGTGCTCTTTTTTATGACAGCGGCACGGCCACGAACACCTTCTCGAACATAACCCTGCATTCAGGTGCCGGTGTCGGTGTCCGTTGGAGCGGGGTTTTTGGCCAAATCCGCCTGGATTTGGCCAAAGCCCTCGACGAAGAAGGCTCCTGGCGCATCCATTTCACCATAGGAGCCGACCTCTGATGAACACATGGATCCGCCGCCTGCTCTGCTTTTCCCTCTTTCTGATCCAGGCAGCCTCCCTCTTCCTTGCCGCCACCAATGCCGGCCTGCACTCCCTGGTCCTGCTCAGTAATCGCCTGACCGCGGACTTCCTGACCATTGGCTCCGCTTCCGGTTCCCTCTTCGGAACACTGCACCTGCGGGACATTCGCTATGCCGACGGAATCGACACCGTCACCATTGATACGCTGCACCTGACCTGGGCGCCGACCCAACTACTGAACGGCCAGGTCCACATCCATACTCTTCGCGGCGCGAACGTTCAGGTCCTGCTTGGCGAAAGCGGCACCGAAACCATTCTCTCTCCGTTCTCCTTGCCGGGCATTTTGCAGGTCGACACGGTTGCCGTGGAAACGATCGTAATCTTCTCCGAGCAGAAAGAAGTGTGGCAGATTCGGACGGGAACGATCAAGGATCTTTCCTACCAGGGACAAACCCTGAACGTTGCCGAGTTGGCGCTTACCAATGAGGCAACCACTATCCGGACCAAGGGACAACTGCGCACGAGCAATGACTACCCGCTGCAATTGACCATGGAATCTCATCTCCATCCGGATGGTTATCAACCCGTTGCCGCTCGCGGCACGGTAAACGGACCGCTCAACAAACTGCATATCGATGCCGATATCCACGCTCCCTTTCCAGTCCACCTCTCCGGTCGCCTTAATAATCTTCTGGGCAAGACAACCTGGCAAGCACGTGCAGAAAGCCCGATGATAGCGCTGAGCGAAATCCACCGGGAATGGCCGGCACAACGCTTTACCAAGGTGGTTATTGACGGCCAAGGCACCCTGGATGATTATGCCCTGCACCTGGAATCGCTGGCGGGCTTACCCCGCCTCAAGGAGCCAAGTGCCCTTACCGCCGAAATCCAGGGCCATGCAAACGGGCTCCGGATCAACACCTTCCACCTGACTCACAGCACGAGCCAACTTTCGGCAAAGGGAAATTTGACCTGGAATCCCGCCTTTTCCTGGGAAGTGGCGATCAGCGGCACCCACCTTGACCCTGCTCTTTTTCTTGCTGACTGGCCGGGGGATTTGACAGTATCCTTAACAAGTTACGGACAATCCTCCCCGCAAGGATTCGACACATCCGTACATTTACCGACCCTGCGCGGAACCTTACGCGGCTTTCCCCTGGTCGGGAACGGTGAGATCCAGCTCAAGGAAAAACAAGTGCGGATTCCCCACCTGAGCTTGCAAAGCGGCAAATCCGCTCTGCGGATCAATGGCAAGGCTGCTGAGACCATTGATCTCACGCTACAATTTGACTCCAACAACTTGGCGGAACTCTGGCCAGGTGCCCGCGGCAAGATTACCGCCCAAGGACGCGCTACCGGTAAACCGGAAAAATCGCAGGTAGACTTCAAACTCATCGGAAGCAATGTGGGAATGGGGGGGGATAGTGTGCAAAAGTTGACCATGGAGGCCAAGGGCCCCCTCTCCCGCGATGGCATTTTCAACACTGACGTACGGGCAGAACGACTGCAGCTTGGCTCCATCATCATGGATTCAAGCCAACTACACCTCAAGGGGTCGTTGCTTGACCATAGTCTCGAATTCGAAAGTCACAACAGCGAGTTTTCCACTGGATTCGCCCTTCAAGGCGCATTCAAGGACAACTTATGGCAGGCCACACTCAACAGGTCCCATTTTACCAGCCAAAGTCTGGGTAACTGGCAACAAAGGCAGCTCACCCCCCTTACCCTTTCCGCCGACAAAGCGGATATCAGCCCGCTCTGTCTTGCCTCCTCCGCTTCTGCCACCCTTTGCGCGAACGGTGCCTGGCAGGCGTCCGGGAACACCTGGCAACTGCACGGAGACGCTACCGCCTTCCCCCTAGAGTTGCTCCATGCGAGATCGACGCGCCCCTGGCCCCTGACCGGTCAGCTCAATGCCGGCATCGACCTGACCGGTCAGCAATCCAGGATTCTCTCCGGGAAATTATCATCCACCAGCAAGGATATGAGCCTACGCATCCCCCTGGCGGACGGAACCGCCCATCATGTAGTCTGGAAGAAAAATGAACTGCAGGCCCGCTACACGGATAACCGGCTGCAAGCGGTTTTGGAAAGTGAACTAACGGACAACAGCATGGTTCACGCAGAATGGTCAAGCACCAATAGCCAGCTTACCCTGGAAAGTTTGCTGCGTGCTCCGATAAACGGCTCAATCCAGTTCCGGGTCCAGGATTTAAGCCCACTAACCGTGCTGACCGACGAGATGATCACCCTTTCTGGAGCCTTACACGGACAATACGCGGTAAGCGGTACACTTTCCACCCCTATGATCAGGGGCCAGATGGAGCTGACAAACGGCCAGATGGAGGTACCGCCGCTCGGCATCACTCTGTTTCCCCTTACAGTAAAGATGACAGCTAATGCTCAAGACGCCCGTTTGCTCGCCATGGCCCATTCCGGCAAGGGCTTTCTCCGGGCGGAGAGCACTCTGCAATTCAACCAATTGACCTCAGGACCCCACACTATCCATCTCACAGGTGACAACTTCAACGCCGCGCATCTCCCTGGAATCGATCTTGATGCCACCCCCGATCTCCTGTTGATTTTTGGCAAACAACAGACAGAAGTACGTGGGACAATGACTATCCCCCGAGCCCGGATTACTTCCATTGATTTTCATAATGCCACTGCCCCATCCAGTGATATGGTTGTCATCGACGAGGAAAACACTTCCTCTGCAGCACCGCAAGTGCCGCTGTATTCCGACATTTCAGTTGTGGTTGGCGATGATGTCCATATCGACGCATACGGTCTAAAGGGACGCATAGGCGGCAAGCTAGCCATTAAGAGCCAGCCCGGCCGGCCGCAGGTCGGCAACGGCACGCTCAATGTCTACAACGGTTCCTTTACAGTGTATGGCAGACGATTAAAAATTGACCTTGGGCGACTGCTTTTCACCGGCGGTCCATTGACAAATCCAGGCATCGAGCTTCGCAGCGAAAGAAAGAATGACAAGGTGACCACCGGAGTTATTATCGATGGTTTTCTTCAGCGTCCGGAAATGCACTTCTACTCAAGCCCCTCCATGGAACAGTCAGCAATTATTTCAAATCTACTGGAGAGCACCGCAATAGGAGGCGAGACCAGGCAAGAAACCGGTTTTATAGGTACATCAGCTCAAAAAATCGGCTTGGGCGGCATGGTGCCCTATTTGCAAGGGATAAAAAAACTCACAATGATCGACGAAATCAAGCTGGAAACGGGGGACGATTACGATTCATTTTCCCTGGTCTTTGGCAGCTGGCTGACCCCAGATTTCTATGTGAGCTACGGAAAGGATCTCGTCAAGGAATCAGGTAGTTTCAACACCCGTTACACGCTAGGCAAAGGGTTTTATTTTCTCACAGAAACTGGTTCATCGCACAGTGGCGGGGACATAAAATATGAATTTGAGTACTGACACTTTCCTTAAAGCGAGAACATTGTCCGGTGCACTTGCCTGCAAAAGACTGCGATATTGCCTTTTCACATGCTTTACGCTAGATTCAGGCGCTTTGATATTGACCATTATATACTCCCCCCTTACCTCGGTGTTAATATGACTGAAAATGTAGAAGATCTGACCGTAAATTTTGAGGAGGACGGCCTGCTTGTCGTGCAGGAAGTTGACAAGGAAATTCTTTCGAAAGGTTCCTGGACGACCATCCTTTTCCGCTACCGTGATTTAGACAAAAGCACGCAGCAATATAGTCCGGATAAATTTACCATCCGACGGTATCAGAAAAGAAACGGGCAATATCAGACGAAATCCAAATTTAATATTTCCTCCATTGCCCAGGCAGAAAAAATCGTCGAAACGCTCTCCCGATGGATTAATAGTCCGGGAATGTAAAAACCGCACTCCGTACCCACATTCTTTGTAACTGTTTTTCCTTACATGTTGAACACACCCCTTATAAACCAAACTATTTACTTTCCTTAACTCATTATTTATATTGACACACACCACCACTTTCAGCTATATTCGCGCCTCGTTGCTTCTGTTGCTGAGGAGAGCGGGGGGCAACACTTCGAACGGGTCGCAAAAAAAGTGATTGACATCGAAGGCAACAACGAGTTATAGTGCTGACTCGCAGCAAACACTGCGTGGCACCACCCTGGACTTCTGGTTCAGGGGTTTGATCTTTGAAAACTGAACAGTAAATGAGCGGGCCAAGTAGTATTTTTTGATTTGGACAAAGTCCAGTCTGTAGTGACTGGCTAGGATATTAAACTGGAGAGTTTGATCCTGGCTCAGAACGAACGCTGGCGGCGTGCTTAACACATGCAAGTCGAACGCGAAAGGGACTTCGGTCCTGAGTAAAGTGGCGCACGGGGGAGTAACGCGC